>JAEEGL010694808.1_pt1 | contig 19335 bp, 12 predicted proteins | sample 9134231 | NCBI WGS metagenome assembly JAEEGL01 (sample SAMN16246548, study PRJNA631951) | gut metagenome | biome: gut microbiome; feature: rumen; material: fiber-attached | host: Bos | place: Iran: Karaj | collected 2018-10
AATCCTGACATATGACCAGATGAGGATCCTGCTGGCGAATGCGATCCACCAGTTTGCGAAAAGGCAGATGACATGGCTGAGGGGGATGGAGAAAGACGGGATTGAAATCCACTGGACCAGGCCCTGACGAAGGCAGGGAGACTAGTCGATCGTCCCACCGCGCAGATTGGTAGTCCGCGGAGCTTCGGCAGCGCGCCAGTAAGCGGCATCGAAAGAAGACGGGTTCACCAGCGGGCCCTCATGCTCAAGGCGGAAGGCCAGGTAGGTGATCTTGAAACCCTGCTCCAGGAACATCTTCTCGTAATGGGTCTTTACCTCGTAAAGGGCACCTCCGCCCTCTATTCCCGGATTGGCATAAAGATCATCCGTACAGGCGATTACCTCAAGGGAATTGGCCTCGCAGACAGCTTTGGTATACTCATGGAGGAAACGGCTGTCGGTCTTAAGTCGCACCACACCGCCGCTGCGGAGGAACTTACGGTAACGCTCCAGGAACATCGGGGATGTCAGCCGGCTGTTCTCGCTTGACATCTGGGGATCCGGGAATGTAATCCATATGTCCGAAACTTCACCGGGTGCGAAGAAAGCAGTTATGAATTCTATGCGGGTACGCAGGAAGGCCACATTCGGAAGCTGGTGTTCCTCAGCGTATTTCGCGCCTCTCCAGAGCCGCGCCCCCTTAATGTCGACACCGATATAATTATATGACGGGTCCCTGAGCGAAAGGTCTATAGTGTACTCTCCGCGGCCGCATCCGAGTTCAAGCACGATTGGCTGGGGGGCGCCGAACATATGCTCGTTCCACCTGCCCTTTATGTCGTGGTCCTTCAATGAAAGCGGCAGCCCGCGGCCGCTGACTCCCTCCCTGCGGTCAAGTACCTGGGATGCATCCGGCTGAAGGAGACACCTGAAGGTCTCATTCTCTGCGAAGCGCTTTAATTTTCCGTGTCCCATATCTGAATTTTGAGTTGCAAAATTAATAAAAATCGGATTTTTTATTTAAGTTTGTAAGTATACCTACAACAATTCAAAAACAGACACCATGAATACCCTATTCTACATGGTACCGCTGGCATCCCTGGTCGCCCTGTTTTTCGCCTGGCTGTTCTACGCCCAGATGAAAAAATCCGACGAGGGAACGCCAACGATGAAAGAGATAGCCAAATACGTCCGCGACGGCGCAATGGCCTATCTCAAACAGCAGTACAAGGTCGTAACGATCGTCTTCATCATTCTCGCTGTCATATTCGCCGTAATGGCATATGGCTTCAATCTCCAGAACAGCTGGGTCCCCTTCGCTTTCCTGACAGGAGGATTCTTCTCCGGACTGGCAGGATTCATCGGAATGCGCACGGCCACATTCGCTTCCGCAAGGACAGCCAATGCTGTCGGGAAGTCCCTCAACAGCGGCCTGAAGATAGCCTTCCGTTCCGGTGCGGTTATGGGCCTCACAGTGGTCGGACTTGGTCTCCTGGACATTTCCATTTGGTGGCTCATCCTCAACGGTTTTGTGCATGAAGCATCTGAATCCCAGAAGCTTATAGTGATTACCACCACAATGCTGACCTTCGGGATGGGAGCATCAACCCAGGCCCTCTTCGCCAGGGTCGGCGGCGGTATCTACACCAAATGCGCAGATGTCGGAGCAGACATCGTCGGAAAGGTCGAAGCCGACATCCCGGAAGATGACCCGCGCAACCCTGCCACCATCGCTGACAACGTGGGTGACAATGTAGGTGACGTTGCCGGCATGGGAGCAGACCTCTATGAGTCCTACTGCGGATCCATCCTCGCCACTATGGCTCTCGGCGCATCCGCATGGTTCGGGAATGTCGAAATGCAGACCAAAGCCATAATGGCCCCGATGATGATCGCATCCCTTGGCGTAGTCCTCTCCATCCTAGGCATATTTTTCGTCCGCACAAAGGACGGAGCCTCCCTGGGTGACCTGCTGAAATCCCTCAGCCGGGGCACCAACCTCTCCGCCATCCTCATCGCGGTCTGTACATTCGGCATATTCCGCCTCCTGGGCTTCAGCAACTGGTGGCAGCTCTCCCTGAGCGTTCTGAGCGGCCTTCTCGCCGGAGTCGTAATAGGCAAAGTGACGGAGTACTACACCTCCCATTCTTTCAAACCTACCCGCAAGCTCGCTGAAAGTTCACAGACCGGTCCTGCTACCGTTATCATCAGCGGAATTGGCCTTGGAATGATTTCCACGGCCATTCCTGTCGTAACAATATGCATTGCGATCCTTCTCTCCTTCGGCTTCGCCACGGGATTCAGCTTTACGCAGGCATCGCTCAGCCAGGGCCTTTACGGAATATCCATCGCCGCGGTCGGAATGCTCTCGACCCTGGGTATCACCCTCGCTACCGATGCATATGGTCCTATCGCCGACAACGCAGGCGGAAACGCCCAGATGTCGGAACTCGATCCGCTCGTACGTGAGCGCACCGACATCCTCGATTCCCTCGGAAACACTACCGCAGCTACAGGAAAGGGCTTCGCCATCGGAAGCGCCGCCCTGACCGCCCTGGCCCTCCTGGCTTCATATATTGAAGAAATCAAGATCGGCCTGCACCGCATCGGAGACCAGGTCACTGCCGTTGGAGGACAGCTGATCGATGCCACCAACGCCTCCATCCCCGACATAGTGTCCTTCTACGAAATCAACCTGATGAACCCGATAGTCCTTACAGGCATATTCATCGGCGCAATGATGGCCTTCCTCTTCTGCGGAATGACAATGAACGCTGTCGGAAGGGCCGCCGAAAAGATGGTCGTAGAGGTCCGCAGGCAGTTCCGCACCATTGCCGGAATCCTCGAGGGCAAAGCCCGTCCGGACTACAAGAACTGCGTCATGATCTCCACCAGGGCAGCACAGCATGAGATGATACTGCCCTCGATGCTCGCGATCATAGTTCCCATCCTGGTCGGAGTAATCCTCGGCCCTGCCGGAGTCATAGGACTTCTGGGCGGTGCGCTTGGCGCAGGATTCGTCCTGGCGATCTTCCTGGCCAACTCCGGAGGCGCCTGGGACAATGCCAAGAAATACGTCGAGGAAGGCAATTACGGAGGCAAGGGCTCCGAGTGCCACAAAGCGACTGTAGTCGGCGACACTGTGGGAGATCCGTTCAAGGACACATCAGGCCCGTCGCTGAACATCCTCATTAAGCTCATGAGCATGGTATCCATCGTCATGGCTGGACTTACGGTCGTGATGCACTAGCGGTCTCATGCATTAGCAGATAAGCCGATTTCTCCTTTCCCGGAGCCTGTTTTTTACGGCGCCGGGAATTTTTTTGCAAAAATATTTAGGAAAATTGAATATTTATTTTCATATTTGTTGTAAAGGTGGAAAATACGTTATTTGTCAAGGGAGGAATACCTTATGAAGAAAAATAAAGTTACTATCAGGAATGTAGCCGAAGAGGCAGGGGTCTCCGTAACACTCGTTTCATTCGTAATGAATGCCAAACAGAGGCCCGACGGAAGTCTCGACTGCCCGGTCAATCCGAAGACCGCAGCCCGCGTCAAGGAAGTCGCGGCCCGTCTGGGCTACCGCAAGAACGTAGCTGCCGCTTCCCTGCGCAGCGGACGTTCCAACACGATCGCCGTCATCCCTACCGACATTTCGAACAAATTCTTCGCCGGGATCTCCCGTTGCATCGAAGACAAGGCCCAGAAGGACTATAATTACACTACCCTTTTCGCCAGCTCCGATGAGGATGCCAAGAAACTTGGTGACATCCTTGACACTGTCAATGCCCACAACATCGACGGCGTAATTGTCGCTCCCTGCGAAGGCAGCAAAGAAGCCATCCAGAAACTTATCGACTACAGGATTCCCACCGTCCTCATCGACCGCAACATCGAAGGTATCGAAGGTGTCGGTAAAGTCCTCCTTGACGACTTCCAGGCCGGTTATGATGCAGCGCAGCTGCTGATTTCCAAGGGGCTCAAGAAGATCGAGATGATCTCCTACTCCCTTGGCATCTCCAGTTTCACTGAGCGCGAGACCGGTTACAGCAAGGCCATGGAAGAGGCTGGCCTGACTGGGTTTGCGAAAATCCACAACACAACATATGCAACTGCGGCGACTGACATCCCCCAGATTATCACCGATGCAGTCAAAAGGGGCGTCGAGGCATTCTTCCTCCCCACATACTCCCTTTCAGCCCAGGTCATGAAGACCATGAAAGACAACGGGTACAAGACTCCTGATGACCTTGCCCTGGTGTGCTTTGATGTCAGTGACATCTACGAGCTCTACGAAACCTCCGTCACCCATCTCATCCAGCCTCTCAAGGAACTTGGAGAAAAGGCTGTGGAGGTCCTCGGAAAGATGATCGAGAAGAATGAACCCGGTGAGACCGTGATCCTCAAGCCGGAAATGATTCTCGGCGGCTCCACCGAAAACATCAAGAAGAAGTAGTCCGCGCGTGTTTTGTAATCCACTGGCTCTCTGCTAGTTACATATAATCCCTGCCTCGATTTTGAGGTAGGGATTTTACTTTATCTCCAGATTATCAATGCTTTGCGAAACACGGCTTCTCCGGGGTGGGACAGCCCCCTGAACCTTCGCTTCGCTCATCCCTCCCACTGGAAGTCGAGACGTCAAACAAACGAGTTTGTCTTCCGCTCTCCATCCAGCGGGCCCCTCCCGTTCACGAGGCCACGGGCGGCCACGGGTTCCCGGGGCTGTCCCACCCCGGAGAAGCACCGCAGCTTTAAAGGGTATCCCTTCTGAGGGCTTCGATGTAGTGGTCGATACGCTGAAGTTCCTTAGGGATCTCGATGCTCTGCGGGCAGTGAGGTTCGCAGGTCTTGCACCCGACACAGTGATTGGCCTGACGTAGAGTTTCAACAGCCCTGTCATAGCTGACCAGGTAGCGTCTCTTGAGCTTCTTGTAATCCTCCTGTGCCTTGCTGGTAGCGATGTCTCCGGAATTGACCATCTCATTGTAATGCAGGAATATCCCCGGGATATCGATCCCCCACGGACACGGCATGCAGTACTTGCAGTCGTTGCAGTTGACGGTAGGATACTCCGCGATGATGTCAGCGGTCTTGAGGATGAAGTCAATCTCATCCTGATTCAGGGGCTTGAAACCGGAGAAAGTCTTGACATTGTCCATGAGCGGGTCCATGGAAGTCATTCCGCTCAAGGTGCACAGCACCCTGGGATAGCTACCCACGAAACGGAACGCCCAGGATGCTACCGAAAGGTCTGGTTCACGGGCCTTGAGCCTCTCCACCACACTGTCTGAAAGCCTCGCAAGGCGGCCTCCCAGAAGCGGTTCCATGATCACTATAGGAAGTTCCCTCTTGTCGAGTTCCTCATAAAGGTACTCCGCATTCACATTGCGTGGAACCCTGGCGTGCCTCCAGTCCAGGTAGTTCATTTCTATCTGGACGAAGTCCCAGTGGTATTTGTCCTGCATCTTCAGGAACTCGTCGAAAGCCGGCTGGGTCCCGTGGAAGGAAAAACCCAGGTTGCGGATACGGCCCGCTTCCCTCTCCTTCATCAGGAAATCCATCATGCCATTGTCAACGTACCTCCTGTTGAAGGCCGGGAGTCCGCCATTGCCTATGGCATGGAGCAGGTAGTAATCGTAATAGTCTGTCTGGAGATAGCGGAAAGAATCGTAATACATCTGCTTGGATCCCTCCGGACTCGCATCTCCGAAATTGGAAAGCTTGGTGGCGATGTAGTAAGAATCCCTGGGATAACGGCTCAGGGCGATCCCGGCCGCTATTTCAGACTGTCCCTGGAGATAGGCCGGGGAGGTGTCATAATAGTTTACACCATGCTTGTAAGCGTAATCCACCAGTTCATTCACTGTCTCCTGGTCGATCTTGTCCCGTTCTCCGTCGCGACCCTTGATCATTGGCCAGCGCATACATCCGTAACCAAGCAGGGAGACCTTGTCCCCGTTCTTAGGATTAATCCTGTATTCCATCTCGCCGCTGCCGGCGGCCGTGCCGTTCCCCGCAGCGTCAGCTCCGCCCTTGGCCCCACCGGGAGCGCAAGCGGAAGCACCCAGCGCCAGAGCACCGGAACCTGATACTTTTAAGAATTCTCTTCTGTCCATATGTCTTCTCTGTTTAACTGGGTCAATTTGCAACGTGGACCTGGAGTCCGTCCACATGGATGGCACTATACGGCCTTGACGGGCAGAGGTTCTCACATGCTCCGCAGCCGATGCACCTTTCCTCGTTTACTACCGGACGCTTGAGCGAATTCTTGTCATCCGGATCCATCGGAACCATGATGATAGCTCCGGTCGGGCAGTGACGGGAACAGTTGCCACAACTGGTATCCTGAGCCTCTACGATACACAGGGACCTGTCCACAACCGCAGTACCGATGTGGAATACAGTCTTCTCTTCCGGGGTCAGCGGAAGGATAGCCCCGGTAGGACAAACTTCCGAACATACAGTACATTCCGGACGGCAATAGCCCCTTTCATATGACATCTCGGGCTGCATGAAATGCTTGAGGTCCTGAGAAGGACGGAGCACATTGTTCGGGCAGGCCGAAACGCAGAGCTGGCAGGCCGTACAGCGCTTGTAGAAGTCCTTTATGCTCTTCGATCCGAACGGAGTCAGAGGCGCCTTGCGCTCAGGTTTCTTCTTGCCTATGATCTCGGCGAATCCGCCGTCGAGTTTCTTCTCCTGCGACCTCGCAGCGCTTCCGAAAGTGATGAGCGCGGCTGAAGTAAGGAACGCACGACGGCCAGTATCGGACGAATCCGCGACTTTGTCATTGGATTTCTTTGCATATGCAAAGCGGTACTTGAGAGCTCCGAACTTGCAGTTGTCGATGCAGTCGAAGCAGTCCACGCAACGCGAATAATCGATGTTGTGCCCGCCGGAAATGTCTATGCATGAAGCCTTGCACTTCTTCTCGCACATATGGCAGTCACGGCATTTCTCCGAATCGATCACGGGACGGAAAAGCGAGAAACGAGACAGGAAACTCAGAGTAGTACCCACCGGGCATATGGAATTGCACCATGTCCTGCCGTTCTTCCAGGCCAGCCAGACTACTGCCACGAGGGTCGCGGCTGCGACAGCCAGCACCCCGGCGCTCTTGAGCCAGACTTCCCGGGTGTAGAATGCATATGACCCGGCACGCTCGGCCAAGAGCGCCAGCAGGTTGTTGCCCCACTGCACCAGCGGAGCGAAGATGCTCTGCACGATGCGTCCATATGCACTATAAGGCGCCAGAAGGGCAACGAAAGGCTGTATCCCGGCAATCAAGGCGATGATGAAGAGGCCGAGAAGACCGTAACGGAGCCATTTGTGTTCTTTCCTGAAATGGAAACGGGATTTCTTCCCTTTCCGGCGGCCGCTGAACCATGAAACTATGTCCTGGAAGATTCCCAGGGGACATATCACCGAACAATAAACTCTTCCGAAAACCAGGGTCAGAATTGCAAGGAGGGCGACTATGACCAGATTCAGCGCCATTACGGCAGGCAGGAACTGGATTTTTGCCATCCATCCAAGCCATGCATGGAGCGAACCGGACAGGTCCAGGAACAACAGCGTCACGCCGATGAACATGACTGCTGCGATTGCGATACGTATTTTCCTGAGCATAGGCGATTTTATGTAATATACAAAAATAGCATAAATTAGAAAAATCCGAAAATTGTAATTTAAATTAGGTTAATATTCGTAAATTTGGAAAAACACCAAAACTATGCGTTTCAAAAGCCTGTTCGCTGCACTCTGCCTTGCAGCCGCCGCAGTCATATCGGTATCCTGCGGCTCCCCTGAACCCAAGACCGGTTATGAAAGCCTCACTGCGGACAACCATCCCAGGATATTCTTTACCGCAAAAGACTTCAAAGACATCAAGAAGGCTGTCGCCAGGAATGAAAACCCGATCCTGACCAGCCTCCATGAGCAGCTGATGAAGACCGCCGACGAGCTTGGCCTGAGCGAGACCGAGCTCAAATACGGCAGGGACGCATCCGGCCGCAGGCTCACCACCGACGGGACCGGACGCCTGGTTTCCGCGGCATATGCTTACAAGATGACCGGCGACAAGAAGTACCTCGACCATGTCGAATGGGATCTCAAGTGCATCTGCAATTACCCCGACTGGGTGCCGGACCATTTCCTCGGCGCAGCTACAATGAGCATAGGCGTCGGCCTGGCATATGACTGGCTTTACGACGATCTCTCCCAAGAGACTAAGGACCTGGTTGTCAAAACATTGCGCAGCCATTCAATAGACCCGTCCATGGCACCGGACCCGTCCACACAGAAGGAATGGTGGTGGCACAGTACCTCTAACAACTGGAACCAGGTCTGCGAGTGCGGACTGGCTACGGCCGCCTTCGCCATCTACGAAACCTGCCCGGAAATCGCAAAGGCGGTTATCGAAAAGGCCGGATCGAGCAATGTGAACGCCATGATAGGGAGCTACTCCCCAGACGGAGTCTACCCGGAAGGCCCCGGTTACTGGAGCTACGGTACCAATCATGAGGTACTTATGCTCTCGGAGTTCGAACAGCTTCTAGGACACGATTTCGGGCTTTCCGACACTCCAGGCTTCCTGAATACCGGAACTTACCAGATGTACACCACCGGCCCTACCGGAAAAGCATTCAACTACTCTGACGGCGGCGAGGGAGTAGGTGCGCGGATCGCACAGTGGTACTTCGCGGCAAAGAACAACGACCCGAGCCTTCTCTGGCTTGAGAAGCCATATGTAGAAGAGCATAAGTTAGTGGGCAACACCCACATCTTCTACCTTATCGCCATGGTACTGAAAAGCGGGATAAAGGACATTCCCGAACCTCCCGCAGGCTGCTACACCGGCCAGGGACACAATCCCCTTATGATGACCCGCACCGGATGGGGCAAGGAAGACCTGTATCTGGGCATAAAGGGCGGATCCGCCAGCAACAACCACGCTCATATGGACGCCGGGGAATTCGTATTCGACGCCTATGGCTACCGCTGGGCCAAGGACTACGGCAACCCCGGCTACGCCATCCTCGAAGCCTTCCTGAAGGACAACCGGGACGGACTCTGGGACATGAGCCAGGATTCCCCCCGCTGGCGTTTCTTCACATATCACAACCTTAGGCACAACACCCTCACAGTAAACGACAAGAGCCATATCGTCAAGGCCACCGCGCCCCTCAAGGTGTCCGGTGAAGGAGCCGGAGCCGAGGCTGAGACCGATCTCACCGAGATCTTCGGCGGAGACGTCAAGTCCGCCAAGAGGACAGCCTCTATAGTTGATGGCAAATATCTCAGCGTCACCGACTGCATTACCGCCCCTGACCGCAAGGGCGCGAAGGTCCGCTGGACGATGGTTACCCCCGCGACCGTCAAGGAGGTTGCCGACGGGTTCGAACTCACCCAGGGAGATGTCGTAATGAAACTCCACACAGACGGAGCGGCCGTTTCCTACAAAAACTGGCCGGTCGGCCGTGAAGCCAGGGACCTTTGCCCCGAAGCATTCGACAGGCTCTGTGACGGGACTGCCCTCATAGGCTATGAAATCACAGTTCCTGCAGGGAAGACCGTTGAGCTCACCACTACCCTCAAGAGGGTCAAATAGAATTATTTCCGAAAACACCATACAGAAATGAAGAAGATACTTGCATTCCTTTTCCTCATATGCCTGGCTGTCTTCCAGATGCAGGCAAAATACGTCGCCCGCCCGGTTCTGGAAAGCACCACTACCGAGGCCGCGCTCAAAAGCATGCTCGTAATGGACCAGGCCTGGGTCCCCTATCCTGCATATGCTGACCGCGCTGGATGGGAAGCCCTTCTGGGCAAGGACCGGGGCACGATCATAGCCCAGGGCGAGAACTACCTTGATTTCGAGTGGATCGCCGTGAAGGCCGAGTACTATCTGGCATATGCCCGCAACGGAAACCGTACCCTGATGCAGAACGCCCTGGGAAGGAACACCACCGCCCTCAGCTGCCTCATGATGGCTGAACTCGCAGAGGGAAAGGGACGTTTCATGGACGACATAGTTAACGGAATCCTCTACTTCTGCGAGACAACCTCCTGGGCCATCTCGGCACACCTTTCCTCTTTCCAGAAAGACCACAGCCCCTTCCCCGACTGGAGGGACAACATCCTGGAACTGACCCAGGGAGGCATCTCCCAGATGATGTGCTGGATCTACTATTTCTTCAACAAGGAATTCGACAAGATCTATGACGGAATTTCCCCCCGCCTGCGCTATGAAATCCAGAGGCGCGAACTAACCCCCTACCTGGAGCGTACCGATTTCTGGTGGATGGGCCTGAACGACAACCCCAACGTCAACAACTGGGGTCCCTGGTGCAACTCAAACGCCATCCTCTGCTTCATGCTCATGGAAAATGACCGTGAAACCCTCGCAAAGGCTGTCTGGAAAACCATGCGCTCGGTCGACACCTATTTCGGATCCGTGGAAGAGGACGGTGCCTGCGACGAAGGTCCTTCCTATTGGTATGAGGCTGCCGGCAAGCTCTTCGACTACCTCTGCGGCCTCGACATGATCACCGGTGGGAAGATCAACCTCTGGGACAACAAGATGGTGCGCGACATGGGAGAATACATCGTCAACGCCACCATCGGCAGCGGCTGGGTAGTCAATTTCGCTGATGCCACCGCAAAGGCAAATCCCGGCACCACCCTCATCTGGCGCTACGGCAAGGCCCTGGACAGCAAGCTTATGCAGGATTTCGCCGTAGTGAACAACAACATCCATCCCGCAGGAATAAGTACTTCATGGACGGACTTCCACAGGGCTGTCGAGGCTCTGAAGGCCAAAAATGAGATGGAAGGGAAAACCGCTACCCTCACCCCGTCCGAGTTCACCTGGTATCCCCAGACCGAATTCTGCTTCATGCGCGGAGGCAGGGCTTTCCTCGCAGCCAAAGGCGGAAACAACGCCGAGAGCCACAACCACAACGATGTAGGAACCTTCATATATGCCGTGGACAACAATCCGCTCCTGATAGACGCCGGAGTAGGCACCTACACCAAGTTCACCTTCAGTGACAAACGCTACGACATATGGTCGATGCAGAGCAACTATCACAACCTGCCCGTAATCAATGGAGTCGCCCAGAGACAGGGATCCTCGTTCTTCGGCACCGGCACCACTGCGGATAAGGCAAAAAAGACCTTCTCTACCGACATCGCTACCGCATATCCTAAAGAAGCTGCGGTCAACAGCTGGATCCGCGGCTACAGGCTCGACAATGCCGGAAAGCTTGAGATATCCGACAAGTTCTCTCTCAAGGAGACGAAAGAGCCTTCAGTCCTTCACTTCATGACCTGGGGCGATGTGGTGATGGGTAACGGCAGGGTTTCGATAGAAGCCAATGGCAAGAAAGCGGTCCTGACATATGACCCCAAAGCTTTCAAGGCCAGCATAGAGACGATCAACCTGGATGACCCGAGATTCACGAATGTCTGGGGAGACAAGATTTACAGGCTGGAATTCACCGCAAAGGCATCCAAGGCAAAAGGCAATTACAAATTCACCGTTACGCCCGCAAACTGATTATACGTATACTATCCATATGAAGCGACTTGTCATCCTGGCTGCAGCCATAGCAGCCTTTACGGCCTGCGCCGGCAGCCCCGAAGCTCCCAAAAGGACATTCGAGATCCCTGAAAAAACCGACCTCCCGCAAGACATGGCCGCGCTCCAGGAAGCGCAGACGGGCTGGTGGGCAAAGTCCATGGAAAACGTAGACGAGAGGACCGAGTGGTACCGCCTCGCCCGTTTCGGATGCTTCGTCCACTGGGGAGTATATTCCCAGGCAGGAGGCCAGTGGGAAGGTAAGATCTACAACGGATACGCCGAGCATCTGATGCGTATGGCCAAGATTCCCGTTGAGACCTACAGGCAGACCCTCGTCAAGTCCTTCAACCCGGTAGGATTCGATGCAGACAAATGGATGGACGACGTAGTGGCTTCCGGGATGAAGTACTTCATAATCACGTCGAAACATCATGACGGCTTCGCCATGTTCCCCTCCGACGCCTATCCCTACGACATCCGGCTCTCCGGATACAAGGGTGACCCGATGAGGGAGCTCCGCGATGCCGCCAGGCGCCACGGGATCAAGTTCGGGTTCTACTATTCCCACGCATTCGACTGGGAGCATCCCGATGCTCCCGGAAACGACTGGGACTGGGACCATCCAGGAGGAGACCGCAAACTCGGCGGGACCAACTGGTGGAACACCGAATATGCCTCATTCCTTCCGAATGCCGAGAAATATGTAAAGGAAAAATCCATCCCACAGATACGTGAACTGGTCCGTAATTATGACCCGGACATCATGTGGTTCGACACTCCAGGCAAACTTCCCCTTTACCTCAACGTGGAAGTGCTGAAGGCCCTTAGGGAAGTGGACACCGATTGCAAGATAGTGGTAAACGGACGCCTGGCCCGCTTCGGAAGTTATAACCTCGGCGACTACAAGAGCACCAGCGACCGTGCGGCGCATTTCTATCCGGTAGAAGGCCTCTGGGAGTCTATCCCTACCACCAACGAATCATATGGCTACAACGCCTGGGACAATTCCCACAAGGCTCCGGGCCACTTCATACGCCTTCTCGAGGATGCGGTTTCCCGCGGAGGAAACATCCTCATGAATGTTGGCCCTATGGGTGACGGAAGGTGGAACGAGAAAGACCTGAACATCTTCCATACAGTCGGGAAATGGCTCTCCGTTAATGGTGAGAGCATCTACGGGGCCGGAGCCGACCCGCTTCCCCTCCAGCCCTGGGGAGTGACCACCATGCGCGGGGACACCCTCTACCTCCACATCCATAAATGGCCTTCGGACGGAGCCGTCACTGTCGGGGGACTGGACTGCAAGATTACAAAAGGCTGGGTCGTCGGCAGTCCTTCAGCCAGTGTAACCTGGAACAAATCAGGGGCTTCCGACAGCAATGTAAAGATTGCCGGGGCCGAGGCTGACAGCGTCAGTACCGTAGTAGCCCTCATCCTGAAAGGGACTCCCTCGGAAGGGACGACCGGCCTTCTGGAGCCAGGCGGGGAAAACATCCTCTACGCCTTTGACGCCAATCTGGTCGGAGGCGGATTCGGCTTCGGTGACGGGAAGAGGAACCGCAATTACGTAAAGAACTGGAAGAACGACTCCCAGTATTTCACATGGGATTTCCGAATGCCGGATCCTGCCGCATTCGAGGTTTTCATTGACTATAACACTGCGTCTGAGGCAGATTCAGGAGAAGTAGTCCTGGACTTCGGCCAGGAAAAACTCCATGTTACCTATTCTCCTTTCCTGGAGAAGAACGGCACCGCCACCCTCAGCGCAGGAAAGGTCGAACTGCCGCAAGGCCAGATCACCTGCACCCTCAAGGGAGTACGGCACGATGGAGCCCAATATATGCAACCGATAGCCGTAAGGCTTGTACCAGTCATATAAACTATATAAACCATATCAAGAGAACAGATCATCATGAGACGCTTTTTCCTTCTTCTAGCGGTCCTTGCCCTGGGCGCATGCGGCCAAAGGAATCCGGTCCTTTCAATAACCGGTGGACAAATCCAGGGAGTACCTGGAGAAAACAAAGAAGTCCTGGTCTATAAGGGGATCCCCTATGCCGCCCCTCCGGTAGGGGAACTCCGATGGAAAGCACCCCAGCCGGTAGTCCCCTGGGAAGGAATCAAAATCGCCGATACATATGGGCTCCGTGCCATGCAGAGGGGTAACCAGCCAGGTTCTTTCTATTGGAAAGAATTCTACTGGGAAGGTGACCCCGAGATGAGTGAAGATTGCCTCTACTTGAATGTATTCACTCCGGCCAAGGCAGCAGGCAGGCCCGAAGCCAAGCTGCCGGTAGCGATGAACATCCATGGAGGAGCGTTTTCCGGCGGCTATCCCTACAGCACCCAGTTCGACGGGGAAGCCTGGGCGGAGAGAGGAGTAATCCTGGTCACGGTAGCCTACAGGCTCGGAATCCTCGGATTCCTGAACCATCCCGAACTCTCGGCTGAGGCGGGAGGACATTCCGGGAACTATGGGATCGAGGACCAGGCCGCCGCGCTGAAATGGATCCATGACAACATCAGCCAGTTCGGAGGAGATCCGGACAATGTAACCATAATGGGTCAGAGCGCCGGTGGAATGAGCGTCAAATACCTGCTCAACTCCCCGAAGGCCGCAGGGCTGTTCTCCAAAGCCATCATCCAAAGCGGAGGAGGGCTGGACCTGGCTCCCGGTGAACCGGCAGCACACACTTCACAGGAGGAACTCGACGAGCGCAGCAAAAAGGCGTTTGACGCAGCCGGGCTGGACGATTTGGCGAAGATGAGGGCCGCCTCCTATCAAGAACTTTCCAAGATCAGGAGCTTCTACACACCCCATGTGGACGGCCCGGTCATAGCCCGTGATTTCAGTGAGGCTACTTACAGCAACACTCTTGCCGACGTTCCGATCATGATAGGCTACAACAGCCAGGACATGGCAGCCCTTGCCGGGAAGAGCGTGGACCGTTTCTGCGCTGTCAGGGATTCCCTGAGTGCGACTCCTGTTTTCGAATATGAGTTCACAAGGAACCTGCCCGGGGATGATGATGACCCGGAGAAAGATCCCGGGGCATTCCACTCCGCGGAACTGTGGTTCGTCTTCCACACCCTGGAGCGCAGCTGGAGACCCTGGACCCCGGGAGACTATGCCCTCGCCGATGAAGTCGTGGATGCATGGACCGGCTTCTGCAAGACCGGCAATCCCGGCTGGGACGAGTACCACTACGACAAGCCCTACAAGAAGATCTTCGACGTAAAGCCCTGAATCCGACAGCGCAGTTCGCCGGCAGGTAGTCCTTCAAACCTTCTGCTTCGCTCCATCCCTCCCACCGCTTCGCGGCGGGCCCCTCCCTCTCAACGACGCCGAGGGTGGCTACGGGTTTGCCAGGACTACCTGCCGGCGGACTGCGAAAACAGGCCATCCTGTTCCCTGCGGGGCGCACCAGACGACATTTTCCCGTCAGGGCGCCTTTAGGCGCAGGAGTCTGATGTGCCCCGCAGGGAGCAGAATCTATTTCTGAAGAAGGAACACCGGGATCTCACCGGGCTTGGCTTCAACCTTAAGGACCATGCCGGCCTTCGGAGCCTTGAATCTCCGGCCGGTCTCCTTTTCTACCCATTTGCCCTTGGGAAGATAGACCTCGCGTGTGTTCGTGTCCGTAAGGATGGGAGCGACGAGATACTCTTCCCCGAGCATGAATTCATCCTCGACGGAGCATGCCTTCGGATCATCCTGCCAGCCAAGTGCCAGCGGACGGACCGGAGGCAGTCCGGTAGCCACTGCTTCATCGGCGAGTTTCCCGAACAGGGGGTAAAGTTCTGAATGGGTCGCCATGAGCTTCCTGTAAGCCTCACGGGTCGCTTCGTCGAACTCATAGACATGCATCACGAAGCCATGGGTCTGGACGCAGGGAGTGAAGGTTGTAAAGGCCGTTCCGCGGAGGAAGACCCTGGCCTCCATCTCGGGGGGTACGGTGCTGCTGGTCCTGATATGCACAACTTCCTCGCCTTCTCTGGCTATGGTGCGGCTGAGGTCAATCTCATTCGTTTTGCGATTGTACACTCCAACGGGTTTGGGCTTCAGGCCGGCATACTGATATCCTGCCATGTCATATGTCATCCACGGGACACCCGAGATCGAGGAGTTTGTCACTGCGAGGAGCTGGTCATCGAGTTTTTCAAAGACCCTCAGCTGGTCGCCAGCCCACATGAACGGATTGCGCTGCGAGCCTATGCCGCCGCCACGCGCCAGTGCCATGAAACTGCCACCGCCGCGCACACGGCCTTCGAGGGACTTCCTGAGCGCGGACACGAAAAAGGTGGGATATGCATGATGGACTTCAGCGTTAGCGAACACCTTGGGATTATGCCATCTGTATCGCACAGACACTCCTTCATATTCATATCCGTCGTCCGGCATAAGTTCGCAGAAATCGATCTTCATTCCTTCTATCCCACAGTCGGCCAGTTCCTTCCATACAGTGTTGATGTACCAGTCCCAGGCTTCCGGGTTGGTCACGTCGATGTACTCATATGCCCTTCCGCGGGTGATGTCAGGATTGATATGCCCTCCATAGACATCAGGGATGAGGCTGCTGTTCTCGGCAACTACCTTGCCTCCGGAAAGGATATCAGCCTTGACAAGGTATTCCGGCTTAAAGCCAGGTGCATCCTTCGAAAGCACGGATCCAACACGCATATAGCACATCATATGGATTCCCAGGGCATTGAGGTATTCACCTGCATCACGCAGGGCCTGATCGCGCAGGCGGGCACCTTCCGCACCCTCAGTCCTTACCTTCTTCACTGCGATGTCGGTCTTTTCAGGATTCAGGTATTTGAGTGTTCCGTCCGCATTCCTGTCTGCGATAACCACTTCTCCCGGAGCCTTGCTGAACACATTCACGTTCCAGGGCTCCAGGATGACCGCGGTAGGCCTCGAAGCGAGTTCACAGTGGGCCTTTATGATGTCCACAATGCCCCGCCCGAGGAAACGGGTGTCACCCTTCATTCCGGAACGATAACCCTTCAAGACCGAGAAATCAGGACTGTAGCGGCATATGATCGGACCGTAGTTCCACGCTTCCGGCTTTCCGGGGGCACCTGAGAGGCGGGCATATCCGCTGAGCACCTCTGCTATCTTGTCCGTCGCGAAGACATATGCATCGAACTCAGGGTCTTCCAGTTCTATGCTCCACCCACCGGAGATGCTCTCGCCGAAATCCATCACAGAACGGGCGTAGCTGTTGACGAACAGGCCTCCTCCGCGAGTGGTCGAGAACAACGGGATAGCCATATATGTCGCATTCGAGTCGTTCCATCCGTCGCTGGTGTAGAGAGTCACTTTCTGCCCCGCCTTGCCCAGGCGATCGAGTCTCTCTCCCAAGCCGAAGACATTATCTCCTTTCGGAAGGACTCCGGTAACATATGTCTTTCCGCCCTTGCAGTCAATTGAATTTATGCGCATTACCTCCCGCCCGGAAGCCGAAATGAAGACCAGTGAACCGTCAGGGAGCAACTGAGCCTTGGAGCCGTCCGGAGACTTCGCGGTAATTACCTGCCCGCTTTTCTGCTTTACAGGAAGAGCAGCATCATCCAATGTCTCACCCATGAAGGACGAGAGGGCCTGGACGGCGCCTTCATCATTGAATCCGGCACCGGCTTCAGACTCGCTCTGGAGTCTCCAGGCACCGTTCCCGCGCGCAGTAAGGCGGCATTTCACACCGGAGGGAGAAGTGAAAAAGATTCCCGGCTCGCTTACCAGCAAGCTCAGGAAAAGTAATAATATTTTCATGATCCAAAGATCCTAAGGATGTCAGACTTTGGGCTCCCAGCCCTTCTCGTATTCACGACCCCAGAACTTCATGGCCTTCTTGTCTCCAATGATACGGCCATTGGACGGATCGATCTTGAGTGAACGGCCTACACGCTGGGAAATGTTCCCGAGCTCAACCAACTGGGTGCTGATGCAGGCTTCATATACAGGTGAATGAAGCTGCTCTCCTTTGCGGATGCCGTTGAAGAAGTTGATGAAATGAGGAGCGTCCAGCTGCTCGGAAGGTCCGAGAAGGTTGCCCTGCTCGTAACTGACATTGCTCTTGACCTCCTTGATGACACGGCCCTTTATGTCTGTGATCTTGTACTCGTTGCCTCCGGGGATGAAAACAGTACCGGTGTCACCGTAGAAGGCTACGCCGGAACCCATTCCGTCAACCGGCTGCTGGTTGCAGCTGCGGCCTTCCCAGGAACATGCCATCCCGTTTGCGAACTGGAAGGAAATCATCTGGGTGTCAGGCGTCTCCCAGTCGTCCTGGAAACGGTAGCGGCCTCCTACGGAAGAAACCATAGTCGGATACTCTACACCGAGGCCCCAGCGGAGCATATCTACGAAGTGGGTTCCGTTGTTGAGAGCCTCACCGGTTCCCCAGTGCCAGAACCAGTGCCAGTTGTAGTGGACTATATTGTCCTTGTATGCACGCCTGGGTGCCGGTCCCTGCCAGAGGTCCCAGTCCAGCCAATCCGGAACCGGAGCCGGCTTTCCGACACCGATGGTGTCACGGTTGTTGGTGTACCATGCCTTCGCATACTGCACTTTGCCAATGGCTCCCGACCTGACCTCATTCATACCAGCCACTACGTTCGGCCATGAACGCCTCTGGTTGCCTGCCTGGGCTACTTTGCCGTACTTGCTGATAGCCCTGATGAGAAGCTCGTTCTCCGCCGGATTGTGGCTCGTCGGTTTCTCAAGATAGACGTGCTTCCCTGCCTGCATGGCCATTATGGCCGCTGGTGCGTGCCAGTGGTCCGGCATAGCAATGAACACTGCATCTATATCTTTGTTCTCCAGAAGTTTCCGGATGTCCTTATAACCCTTGGGAGTGGTTCCGGAGTATTTTGCGACTACCCCTTGACAGGTCTCGAGTGCCCTTGAGTCCACATCGCAGAGGGCTGCGACATTGCACTCATCATGGAGCTTGGAGAGATTGGTGGATATGGCCTTGCCACGGGCGTTGACTCCGATTACGGCCACATTGATCCTGTCATTTGCGCCGGCGACTTTCGCCCTTGCGCTTGCGCTGAAGCCAGGCACCACGCTTCCGACAGTAAAAGCCGCGGCACCGCCTGCGAGCTCTTTGAAAAAGTCTCTTCTAGTTGACATATGTTTCAGTGTTTGGTTATTTTTCGGATGATCCATTTCACCAGGGCTATGATCCCACGCACTATCCAGAGCAGGATGTACAGGAGAACCGTGACGGCCACTACATAGCCGATCTGGGAAAAGAGTTCTGTCCAAGGACGCGAATAGCCGATTATCGCTCCAAGATTGACAAGGCATGCGGCGATGAAGCAGACAAGGATTGTCAGCCACTCACGCTTGACCCGTTGTGCGGTTATAACTATATCTTTCATTTCTAGAACTTCATATATGGGATCTTATACTCTTCCGGGAACTCCACTATCTTCTGCCCTTCCATAGCCTCGTTGGCGAGGAGGCAGAGGATGGTGGCGCAGTAGGCCTCTTCCACTACATTTGGAGACTTCTCCCCGGTTATCACTGAACGGCAGTAGGCGGACATTATCTTGTCCGAGCCGTCGTTTGCCGCACCGATCATGCTCTGGCCGCCGTTTACATGGATATCTCCCTGGATGACAGAATGAGGGATATGCCCGGTCTTGGTCTCCGGCCTCCAGCTGGGGCCGGCACTCGGGACAGCGGCGAACGCCTTGTCTTTCACCTGTTCAAGCAGCTGGCGGATACCGGACTGGGTGTGGTCGTCCTCGAGCCAGTA
>JAEEGL013465299.1_pt1 | contig 19335 bp, 19 predicted proteins | sample 9134231 | NCBI WGS metagenome assembly JAEEGL01 (sample SAMN16246548, study PRJNA631951) | gut metagenome | biome: gut microbiome; feature: rumen; material: fiber-attached | host: Bos | place: Iran: Karaj | collected 2018-10
CTACGATTCATGCTATACTTTCCCATCGTCATATACTCAACGGGCATTCCTTGCTGGACGCGATATTTGGAAGGATCAGGAATTATATGATGATACATGGGGTGAAGTGATTCTGATGAGCGGATTGCCAGGAACGGGAAAAAATACTTGGATTAAGAAAAATTTGCCAGAGTTTCCTATCATCTCACTTGATGATATACGCCGTGCAAACAAGATTTCACCAACAGCAGAACAGGGTAAGGTAGCTAACCTTGCGCGTGAGCAGGCTAAGGACTATCTGCGTAAGCATCAACCTTTCGTTTGGAATGCCACTAATATCACAACCCAGATGCGAGAGTCGCTTGTCAGCCTTTTTGAGACGTATCATGCCCGCGTCCGTATTGTCTATCTTGAAACAGACTGGAATACGCTGCTTGACAGGAACCACTCCCGCGAGGACGTAGTACCAAAGCCTGTTATAGAGAAAATGCTGGGTAAGCTGGTGTTGCCGGAAGCCTGTGAGGCATGTGAAGTTGAGTGGCTTTCTGTATAAACAGATAGATTCATGGTAACTTTCCACTCCTTTATAACATCAACAATATAGTTAAACGTAAGATAAACATAAGAATGAAATATATGACAGACAGACAACGTATACAGCGAGGCAAGCATCTCGCTTTTCTTCTACGGCATGACAAGGGTTACCCGTTTGACGCTCATGGTTGGCGTGAAGTAAGTGACTTAATTACAAATCATGGCTATACAATGGAGGAACTGACGGAGATTGTAGCGACAAATAACAAGCAGCGCTATGAGTTTTCCGAAGACAAGAGCCGGATTAGGGCACGACAGGGGCATAGCGTACATGTGGATGTGGAACTGGAGGAAGTTTTACCACCAGATATCTTGTATCATGGTACGGCAAAGTCATTTTTTGATTCCATTATGGAGGAAGGCATTGTAAGAGGCAATCGCTTATATGTTCATTTGTCTGGAACGAAAGAAACAGCCACTAATGTTGGGAAAAGGCATGGTGAGCCTGTTGTCCTTGTGATAGATGCTAAAAGAATGTCAGAAGACGGTCATCGCTTCTTTCTTAGCAGAAACGGAGTCTGGCTGACAGATTATGTGAATCCAAAGTATATTACAAGCAGTTTGAAGATGGAAGATAATTTTGCAACAACAAGGAATGGACAGCAGTCTGTTGATTTATATGACCCGGAGACCAATACGTTGGATATACGATCCAACGGACAATACCCCTCAGGTGTGTTAAGCAATCTGTGCAGCAATGGATTTCGATTTGAGGGGATGGTTTGCGGCAGTATGGAGGGCTTTCTCCAGTCGCTTAAGCAGAAAGACAGGGACAAGCAGCGCCAGATATGCTCGATGAAGGGCGGTAATGCGCGTAAGCATAGCGTCACATCATGGCAGACCGACCAAATAGTTTGGTGGAAGGGCGTAGCAATAGACCGTCAGAGTGAGGAATACCAGAAGCTGTTGCGCAGGGCATACCAGGCCATGTTCGACCAGAGTGAGCGGTTCCGTGCAGCCTTGATGTCAACTCGTGGCATTACCCTTGTACATAGCAGCGGTGAAGAGAATCCATATAAGACAATTCTGTCGAAGAATGAATTCTGTCAGATTCTCATGGAGATGCGTGATAATTATGACAAGCGTGACAAGCATCTTGAAAGGAAGAAGCGCGTGTTCGTGGATATGGATAACGTGCTTGTTGATTTTGAGTCTGGACTGGCACAAGTCAGCGAGGAAGTCAAGAAGGAGTATGAAGGGCGGTTGGATGAGATACCTGGTCTGTTTGGACTGATGAAGCCCATACCAGGAGCCATAGACGCTATGCATGAGTTGCAGAAGCACTATGACCTCTTCATACTTTCCACGGCACCGTGGAAGAATCCTTCAGCATGGTCGGATAAGGTGAAGTGGGTGACTGAGTATCTTGATGATGTGTTCCATAAGCGGATGGTTATAACCCACCGCAAGGATCTCTGTCAAGGTGACTATCTGATAGATGACCGTGGCAAGAACGGTACAAGTGATTTCTCTGGAGAATGGATAGAATTCGGATCAGAGAAGTTCCCAGACTGGAAAAGTGTGCTTGTCTATCTTGGGATAGTTAGTCAAGAGCATCTTGATTTCATAAAGTCCTTCGATTATTGGGCAGACCGAAATGCAGAGAATATATTAAATTCAATGGATCAATGAAATACGTGCAGTTTTCGGAAAAGGGTCCTCGGATGAACAATGAGGACAGCTTGGGTATAGTAGAGATTGCAGACAAGCGAACCTTGTTTGTGGTCTGTGATGGTATGGGCGGACATTCATGTGGAGAAATCGCCAGCAAGACGGTGTGCGATTCGTTCACGAGTTATTGGCAGAATAATCCATATATATTGGATTCTGTTCAAAAAATAGAGGAAGCTGCAACAGAAGCATGTTGGGCTATTGATGAGAAGTCTGGGCATTATCAGATGGGTACAACGCTCGTGATGGCCAGTATAGAAGGTCGGACTGCTTATGTCGCCCATGCTGGTGACAGTCGCTGTTACATTATTGACATTAAAGGTAACATCAAGTACCGTACCATTGATCACATAGAATCCAGTTCCATTAGTCTGCCATATATCAATAGGGCGTTCTTTACCCGTCATCCTGAAGAAGCTGTTCCTGAGATTAAGGTAGTGGAACTTCAGCCACTTGACCGTATCTTGCTCTGTACGGACGGCTTGTATAATGCCATTGACGATGAGACATTGCTCCACACTTTGCAATGTGCCAGAGATGTACGTCAAGTAGCAGAGAAATATTGTGATATCTGCAAGGAGAAGGCGGGTGATAATTATACTGCCATTATAATTGAAATAGAATAAAGTAATGTTGGGTGGTTTCCTGTATAAATAGATAGATTCATGGTTACTTTCTGCTCATTTATAACATCAAAGAGATAGTTAAACGTAAGGTAGGCATAAGAAGGAATATATGACAGACAGACAACTCATACAACGAGGCAAGCGACTAGCTTTTCTTCTACGTCATGATACAAGTTACTCATTTGACGCTCATGGATGGCGCAAAGTAAGCAACTTGATTACAAATCATGGTTATACGATGGAGGAACTGACGGAGATAGTAGTAACAAATAACAAGCATCTCTACGAGTTTTCTGAAGACAAGAACCGAATCAGGGCACGTCAGGGGCATAGTGTTTATGTGGATGTGGAACTGGAGGAGTTGTTACCACCAGATACTCTGTATCATGGTACGGCTAAGTCATTTTTGGATTCCATTATGGAGAAAGGCCTAATAACAGGCAATCGCTTATATGTCCACTTGTCAAGTACGAAGGGAACGGCTACGAATGTCGGGAAGAGGCATGGTGAGCCTATTGTTCTTGTGATAGATGCAAAAAAGATGGTAGAAGACGGCTATAGATTCTTTCTTAGTAGGAACGGAGTTAGGTTAACAGATTATATAGATCCAAAATCTATTAAGTTATGAAATTCGAGACGCTATTTGGGGCAAGGAAGCCGTTAATCGGTATGATACATACAGGATGTATGCATGGTGAGGACATGCTGGATACGGCGAAGAGAGAGATTGAGATATACTTGAAGTACGGAGTGTATCCGTTAATCGAGAACTTTTTCGGCACCTCTGCTGACTGTGAGAAGGTATTGGTATGGCTACAAGAGTACCATCCGAAGGCTGTATATGGGGTTAATATCCTTGGTGACCCCTATGAGGCCTTTCTCCTGGCAGGGGCGTATGGTGCCAAGTTCATGCAGATAGACTCAGTCTGTGGCCATCTGGATCCGGAGAAGGATGAGGAGTATGCAGAAGAGTTGAAGGCGATGCGAAAGAAGACCGATGTTGTCTTGTTAGGCGGTGTACGCTTTAAGTACCAGCCCGTAAGGTCTAACCGCAGTCAGAAGGAAGATTTACTTCTTGGCAAGGAACGGTGCGATGCTATCGTATGCACTGGAGAAGGAACGGGCATTCCGACTCCTATGGGAAAGGTGAAGGAGTTCAAGGCGGTTCTGAACGATTTCCCTGTCATTGTTGGGGCTGGTGTTACGATTGATACAATTGGAGAGACCTACAATGAGGCAGATGGTGTCATTGTAGGTAGTTGGATAAAAGATAATCATGACGCCTACAATCCTGTAAATGAGCAATACGTAGAGTTGATGGCAAAACATTTTCATGGTTAAGGGTTACAAATCGCTTTTTTGCAGCATAAATAATAAATAGACGAGGATGAAGTTTAAAGAATTGTTCCATGTTCAGAAGCCATTGATTGGCATGATTCATACCGACAGTACCGATGAGTATACAACATTGGAACTAGCGAGAAAGGAGATTGAGATATACCTGAAATATGGTGTATATCCACTGATAGAGAACTATTCTGGATTGGCAAAAGACTGTGAGGAAGTATTGGCTTGGATGCAAAAAGCCCATTCCGATACAATCTATGGGGTAAACATTGTGGGCGATTATGGAGAAGCGTTCCGACTGGCAAAGAAGTATGGAGCGAGATTCGTTCAGATTGATTCTGTTTGCGGTCATCTCGTGCCAAAGGACGATATGTTGTTTGCCGATAAACTTGCACAAATACGGCAGGAAGTCAATGTTGTTCTGTTGGGTGGCGTGTTTTTCAAATACCAGCCTGTGCGTTCTGGACGAACTCTGAAAGAGGATTTGCTGATTGGTATGGAGCGTTGTGATGCCATAGTATGTACAGGTGAAGGGACAGGGATGTCTACTCCTTTCAAGAAAATTGAGGGGTTTAAAGAGATAGTAAACGATTTCCCTGTCATTGTAGGTGCTGGTGTTTGTTTGGACACAATAGAGGAAACATTTCGTTTAGCTGACGGAGCCATTGTAGGTAGCTGGTTCAAGGATGAGCACGTGGATACAGGACATGTTAATGAAGAATATGTTAGACAAATGGTTGAGATAACAAAGTCTCAATAGAGCATCTAAAGAAGGAGTAAGAACTATGACAGCATGTAAATTAAAGAAAGGTGACAGGATTTATGAGTGTAGGTATCGTGAGGCAACTCTTTTAGAGTTAATCACGGATCCGGAATTGCGTGTACAAGGGAGTGACTCCCACTACTGGCATTGGAAAGCGAAGGTAGTTGAGACAAACTCCCATCTTGTGGCTCCTGGTGAGATAGTTGAGTTCGGTATCACTGAAGAGTCACCTCAGTATGGCCCCCAGCTGTTCCGTAAGAATGTTTATGAGGTAGGATTTGTGAATGCAGAACCTATTTTGCCGCCCTTTGATACGAGTAAAACCGAAACAGAGGATGAAACAGTTAAGGATGTTAACTATTTAACGGGTTTGACATTCTGTAGTGATGAACGTGGCATTACATGTCAAGGACATCCATTACTTGAAAAGCTATCAATTCACCCAATAGGGGAGGGTATGCTATGGATAGGAGAAAGTCGTGGCCCGCTGTTCTTCGCAAATTCCCATACAGGTAAAGCGAGACAGTTATTAGATGAGAATAGTAATCTCGTGGGTTTTGAAGATCGAGATTTCGATAGGGAGAGACTTAAAGCTGTAAAACATCCGTATGATGTGAACCATAAGCATGTAGACTATGGTGGTTTAGGACGATATTGGGATTTCAGTGATGGCATTTGTTGTCTATGTTGGATGCTTCATCCAGATGGTCGCTATTATGCAGATGAAGATGGGTATGGTATGGAGGATGACGATGAGGAAAACATCTACTGTATCATTGATAGTGGCCTCCGTATTGTCATTCCTTGGCAGCCAATGACTGATGAGGAGATGGCTGCAAGAATGCGAGAAGCCAGAGAAATAATAAATAAAGAAGATGAAACATCCTGTACAGACAAAGAATTCATGAATGCTTTTGAGAAAAAGGCCATGGAGTTTATTTCTATAAAGAGCATAATAGTACAAAACAAGAATCAGGATAATTTAGAAGCTCTTTTCTCAGTTTTTGATAGTCTTTCGCTACGACCAGGTTACCGTTTCGGTCTTAAATTGGCTGGCGAAGTAGGCATAGGCGATGAGTCATGGTTTTATACCTACCAAGGGAATGATCCTATTGATACCTTTGGCTGCAGAGTCCCCAATAGCAATACCCTCTTTGAAGGCATTATTGTAGAACAAACTGTTATGGGTGCATGGCAAGCCTATCTTTTTTACATCTCACCAACGATTTTGCCAAAATTTTGGCATGGCGGATATATTTCCAGAGAATTTTTCTTTGATAGAGAGCATTTTGATGGCGTTACATCCAGTTGGGCAAGAGGAGTAAACTTAAGAATAAGCCAAATCCCTCAACCTACAGTTGTGATGAAAGATGGAACGGCTGTTGTTATCTGTCCTTATTGGAATGATTGGAAAGGGCTTGTGCTTGAATCAGTGGAAGTTAACTACAATTCTGATGGAACAGTGACTTTGACCCCTCATGAAGAAGTGCTGTATAAATATAATTGTGGTATATGCTATTAATTGCATTAATGTAATGAAACATGCTATCTATTAATAGAAATATTGAGATTATCATGAGTAACGAGAATAAAGAAAGAGTTATTGACGTGACGGCATCTCCCCGCAGTAATGCTGGGTATTGGCGTGTGGTGAAGGTTGACTTGGAAGATGGAACAGAATTCAAGAATGAAGAGTTGTTTGAATCGCGCGAGGAAGCAGATGCCAGCTGCGAAAAATGTCAGCAGAAATGGAAAGAGCATGCTTGGGATAATAGGGAGTATCTCAGTATGGAGTACCAAGTGCGTTTTGTTTCTATGGAAAAGGTTGCAGAAGAAAAACGTCAGAAATTGGATAAATGGCATAATTATGTTCGTAAAACCTTTGTTGATCCGATTGTTCCAGCATCATTCACTTCATGTTGTCAGAAACTATTGACTGATATGCATCAGAAGGTGGAAAAACTATCAAAAAGTGACATCAGCAAAATGCGACACGACGGTAAGCAGCTGTATAGCCCTTGGCAGACTTATGGCGGTGGCGCCAAGTTATGGGCATATATACAACTCGAATCCGGCAGTCAGAAGGTGTCGTTTTGGGGAATGTTCACTAAGGATTCTTTATTTGGCAGTATTAGTCAGAGAATAGAAATCTTTGATTGCATAGAAGACTTTAAGGCATGGGTAGCCGATACTTTTCAGGCTGCTACCGCATTTGAGAAATGCATGAGGGATAGTCTTCTGAGAATTATGGAAGGCAATGATTTTCCCCAATAACAAACAAATTTATGTAGTATATGAAGGAAGAGCGAGTATTTTTCCCGTGTTATGGGGGATGTGAATTTAGCTGTCTGACTGAGGCTGTGGAATATGTTCGGCAAATGCGAGGTGGGCTGACTACCTACATTGAAAACATAGTTATGTACAATATCAGATTCCGAGATTGTTTGAGAGAGAATGGTATTGATGGTGTAATTAGTATGCTTATTGGCGAATCACCTACAATAGCAGCTGAAACAAAAGCAATAGACTGTTTGATGAATGAGTGGTTCGGTAGTATGGAGAAACACATTGCTAGCTATGATATTCAATGCTTACCTAAAAACGAATGGTTTCTTGTTGAGGATTGTTGGTTTGAAGGTATTAATGATGTTGATTCTCAGGTTGAGATGTATGGAAGCGTAAAAAGCTATAATATCAAGTGTTTTGCACATCAAGGATGCAAATCAAATCCTGCAGGTATTCACATCGGTCATTTTCAGGAGAATTATCCCATATTCGATTCCTATGATGCGTCAGACAACCGAAAATATAATAATTATGTATTCTCACGTAATCCTCTTACTGAGGAAAGAATGGAACAATATTTTAATAAGGTTAGTTCACACATGGATTTCTGTATGGTTCATGAGAATATTCCAGAAGAGTTCTTGCCAATTCTCTATTATAATGGTTGTAGCGACTACATCCTATTAGCTACAGATAAATTAGATCATTTTAAATTGTAAATAACTGAACATATTCGGATAAGTTAAGAAATGAGTAAGATTAAGTTTTTTTTATTCGTTATACTATCTTCATTATGGGGATGTGTAAGTGGAAACGTAAATGGCACATCACAGGAAGAAAAGGGTGCTATAGACTCCCTATATTACCCAATTGATTCTATACCATCAAATGGAAACAAGGTACATATTTGTAAATCAGAAGATGGTAATATGAAGTTTTATAGTTGGGACACTGGTATGGGAGGGACTAGCCCAAGTTATGCGGTTTTGTGTCAGTTTCGCACAAAAGACGGGAAATCGTCTATTGAGGATTTTTGCATAAAAGAAGATGAAGAACCGGCATGGGTGTCAAAAGTCCATTCTATTAAGAGAAACGACGGAACTACTTATTACATCATAGCAAGAAGTTTTCGTGCGTCCAGTAATGATGGCTATATGTATATGGACGCATTGGGGATAGACAATGATACGCTGAAAAATGTTAGTGTTCTTGACGGTAGTGATGATCTTGACGAGTGCGGCATGGAAATAAACTATAGTATATCTGATTGGTATTATGCGACCAATGGGGATGGCTGGGATTGGCTTTTCGAGTATGATTCCAGAACTAAAGACTTATACGTCCCAATTATTGTTCTTACCAAAGAGTCTTGTCCTGTTGTTAGCGACAGATACAAGCTCTACCATTTTAATGGTAAGGAATTTTTTTATAAGGGAGAATCACCGCATAAGGGATTATATGCATCTCTCAGCAACTATAAACGTCTCGTTAAATACTTCAGAACAAAGAATTATATAGTCCGTGTAGATGAGATGGAAGGTGGAGCCTGCCGCTATGCATCATGGAAATCATCGTCAGCTATGAGTGAGATGCCGGAACTCGTTATTCTTGGCGGTAAGTATGATGAAAAGGAGGATTCTTATACGTTCGTGAATGATGGCGTTGAGTATATTGTTGGCTATATCGAGGATAAGCCTATTTCGGATGGTAGTTTTGAGCATCATGAGTTTCTTCTAGTAAAAAAGGGTGGGAAAATACTATTGAAGGAAGAAAGAATAGCAAATACAGACTAAGGAAACTCCCAAATGTCCACAAATGTCCATTAACTATAACAATTAAAAATAGAAATAAACCACATTATGCTTTTAGAAATAGATAGAATAAGTCATAGCGAAAGTTATATTCAAGAAGACAAGGCGATGTGTGCCACATGTCTTGGCTGGTCTGACCTCACTACAGAAGAGCGAGTCAAAATCCTATGCAGAGGGCGTGTAGTGAAGGGTGTTGAGATGGGTGAATGGCATGCAGAAGGAGAAGATTATGTACGCTGGGCCAGAAAGATGTTCAGAGAAACTGGGCTGTGTTTCAACAAGTCTCATTATGACTTTGTCTTCAGTTCTTCATATATAGAAGGCATCTTCCAAAAAGTTGTAAACAATAAAGTCAAAACCATATTCCAATACGGTTCCAGTGGGAGAACAGATGAGATAGAAGAGTTGTTGGTACAACTAAGGCGTCTTCGTATGGAGCGATTTGATAACGACAATACACCTGAACTCATTACGGTCATGTATTATATAGAACTTACAGATAAGGAAAAAGAGTTGTTGGTAGCACTGCAGCGTCTTGGTTTTCCTAACACCTTGTGATAGACTAGAAATAAAAAGGAAGAATCACTTAATAGTTACAATATGCCAGTAAATAGGAATACTTTATTAAGGTATAAAACCATTGACCGAATGCTTCGGAAGGGGCGTAAGGTTACGCTTGATGAGCTTATTGAAGCTTGTAATGATGCATTATATGAAACGAATGGCTATGGAGAAGTAAGTCGCCGTACCATCCAGCATGACATTCAGGAGATGCGTTACTCGCAGGCTCTTGGCTACTATGCCCCCATCAAGGTAGTTGACAAAAAGTATTATAAGTATGATGAGTTTGGGTATAGTATTACGCAAATACCCCTTTCCTCAGAAGATATGGTTCATTTGTCCGAAGCGGTAGACCTACTAAAGCAAATGAGTTCCTTTAAAGGATTTGATGGTGTTGAGGATGTAGTAAACCGACTGGAGGATTATGTTGCTTCTATGCGGTACAAAATTGAACCTGTCATCTTGTTGGAAAGCAACGATCGTCTTCGTGGCCTAGAATATATCACAGACCTGCATGATGCGATCATCAATAAGGAACCAATTGAGATTACTTATAAGTCTTTCCGCTCACTCGAAGCATGTACGTTCTGTTTCTCACCTTATATATTAAAGGAGTTCCGAAATCGGTGGTTCGTATTTGGGAGAAGGCATGATCTTGCGGATGCTCCTCTAACAAATCTTGCATTGGATCGTATAGAAGAGTTGGTAGATGCTCCCAATGGAGAACACTATCTAAAAGATAGTAACTTCCGTCCGAAGACGTATTTCAAAGATTTGATTGGTGTGACAAGAGATTTAGAATCACATGTAGAGCATGTGACATTCATAGCCACTCAGTCAGAAGCTCAGTATATTAGAACCAAACCCCTTCATCAAAGTCAAAAGGAAGTAGAAACGTTGGCCGATGGTCGAGTTATGTTCTGTATAGATGTTATTTTGAACCATGAGTTAGAGCGTGACGTACTTGGGTATGGAGAAGAGATTACCGTCATTTCTCCTCAAAGTCTTGTGGAAAAGCTGCAAGACAGGCTGAAAAAAGCAATCGATAATTACCAAAAGGCTGAAAAAAAGTAGTTTCCCAACAAATTTTTTTCTACTACGCGCAAAAACTGCGCACTTGCCCCTTACCTTTGCACCAGAAAACAAAAGTAAGGGGCTTATCATCCTCGAAATAGTAAAGTGATCTTTTAAATTGTTGTGAAACATGGCAAAAAAACATGATGAAAGCAACGACGTTGACATCTTGATTCGAGTTGGTCGGATTAAGGTGAATAAGGAAAAGAAGATTCTTCGCATGTCTAAGGGTACTGATGTCGGTATAAGGACATGGGGTAGAATAGACTTCCTTACTCATTACAGAGGTTGGACCTTGATTACGGAGTAAATCCGAGAGGGGTACAGCCTAAGGGTGAGACAGGTCGTTAGCCTTGAGGATGGACTTCCGGGATGGGAGACGCCTCGCAGATTTCCCGCCGGAGAATTGTGGCGGATTTAGTGTGATAATTAAAAGATTTTGTCCTTTTAGGAAATTCAGAAGATGCAGTCCGACTACCCGTATAAAAGGGTTCGGGCTGTTTTTTGCATGTTATTTGATAGTTCGGGCTGTTTTTGTTTATCTTATATCATATAAGGGAAAGATAACTGAAGTTAAACGACAAAAGATATATGGTTATGAAGCAGAATTACGATAAGAAGATGCTGGAGATGGCACATAAAGTATTCCATGTTATGGAGAAGAGAGTAGCTGCCGAGGACTTGAATAGAATTTGCGAGGCTTTCGAGTTTGCTCGTAAGGCACATGACGGTCAGAAGCGTAAGTCAGGGGAGCCCTATATTATACATCCTATAGAAGTAGCCAAAATTGTGGCAGCGGAACTGGAGTTGGGAGCCAACCCCGTTATCGCAGCCTTCCTTCATGATGTAGTGGAGGACACGAAGTACACGATTGATGATATTCAGAAGTGTTTTGGAAAGGATGTCGCTTTCCTGGTGAGTGTTCTGACGAAGCAGAGCAAAGAACACTACGAGATGTCAAAACAGGTGGACAACTACAAGCAGATGCTTGACTCTATTCATTACGACATCCGTGCGCTGCTCATCAAGTTAGCAGACCGTCTGCATAATATGAGGACGCTGGGAAGTATGCCCGCCCATAAGCAGATGAAGTGTGCAGGTGAGACCGATTTCTTCTATGCTCCGCTAGCTAACCGCCTTGGACTTTACCCTATCAAGATAGAGTTGGAGAATCTGAGTTTCCGCTATCGCTGTCCCCATGAATATGAGGAGATAGCAAGAATGCTCCATCGTGACGAACTTTGTAATGAAGGCCGGCTCCATAATTTCACTGACAAGATCCGTATGGTGTTGGGCAAGGAGTTTGGCAATGTGTCAGTTCATGCTTCGTTTCGTGCGCCATACAGCATTTGGCGTAAGATGCAGAAGACTGGGGACGATTTCAGTCATATCCCGTTCCGTCACGTGGTGGAAATAGTCTTTCCTTGCGAAGACATTAGTCAAGAAAAAGATATTGCTCTGAGAATATACTCGCGCTTGACAAGTGTGTTTAACGAAAAGCCTTGTTCTGTCATATCGTACATCGATAGTGCCAAGGAGAATGGATATCAGTCTTATCATGTCCAATTGCTCTCAGAATTTGGCAGTTGGGAGGAGGTCCATATCAGCAGTGAGCGTATGGTACGCAACAATCAGATAGGTGTTGTAGCAGAGCGTCGTGAGGATTCCGTTCGCATGTGGATTGACAAGTTCCGCAAGGTGCTGCGTGATCTGGACTTCCATCAAGAAGAGGGCGGCTATATGGATAATGTGGTGACTGCATTCTACAATGATAACATCATGGTCTTTACGCCCAAGGGCGAATCCGTTAATCTTCCGAAGAAGGCTACAGCATTGGATTTCGCCTTCGAAATTCACAGTCATATTGGAGAGCATGCCCACTATGCTCGTATCAATGGCCAGCTGTCCTCTATCAAGGCAGAACTGCAGCGTGGTGACATCGTAGAAATTGTTACTAATCCAGATATAACGCCGCAGAAGGACTGGTCTGATCACGTTCTCACCTATAAGGCAAAAGGTTTCCTGAAACGCTATTTTGCTAAGCAGGATAAGCCGAAGTTCCATTTTTGTTCCGCTTGTCATCCTATTCCTGGGGAAGAGGTTGTCGGCTTCAAAGAGGCCGACGGCAGCATAACTGTACACAAGCGCAACTGTCATGTCGCAATTGGATTGGCTTCTCAGCAGGGGGACTCCATCGTGCCCGTTGACTATGAGGAGAATACATCAGCTCTCTATCCCGTTTGTATACAGATCCTGGCAGTCGACCGTTTCCATCTCCTGAGTGACATGATAAACAGCATCACCAATGAGTTGCATTTGTCCATCGATTCATTGAATACCACTACTACAGATTGTATTGTACGTTGTACTATCAACTTTGGAGTACATTCGTTTGGCGAGCTACAGACTATTGTAGAGCATGTGTCGGCCATTGAGGGTGTTGAAGAGGTCAAAAGAATTTAGATTGAGTGTCGATGAAGTATATGAAGTCTTTAGTCATTGTTTTAGTAGTGTTGCTGATTGGAGGCATTTTCAGCATCAGCCCGACTTCGTGCAATGGAAACAGCCAACCTGCAAATGATTACACAGGGGAGGACACCTTGGTATATGAGGAAGTTGCAGAAGATGTCGAAGATGAAGAGAATGTTATCGACAGCGAAAATCATTGGGAGCCACCTATCATTCCCTCGTTTGTAAAGAAGCTGTTTTCAGACGCAGACTGGAGCGCAGATACGATTTGTGTCGTTGGTGGGAAGGCTTATTATATGGCATACGATGGTAATGGTCGCACTAATGTCTTATATAATAAGGATAGAATGTTTATTGCAGATCCGACATTGAGCATACTTCCATACGACAAGGAAAAGCACCTGTATCATGCAAGTGTCATAGGCAAGGACATTCTGGTAGATTTCTCAGATGATAAGAGCCTGCAGGGGCTATCAAAACTCACAGTTTCCTTGCCGGATTTCACAACGACCTATTATAATGCGTCAGCTGATTTCTGTGAGAGGGTCCACTATAGTATATCTGTTGATTTCCCCAAACGCTCAATTGCTCATTCTGATGCGATTACAAAATGGCTCGTTGAGAAGATAGCGGATTCAGAAGACATGAATGGCGAGCTGCCACCATTGAATGCTTTTTATATTAATTATGCTAAAAGGACGAATGTAGGATGGCGGTATGTTGGCGACATCCATAACCACAAGCATATTTGCAAGTTCGCCTCTGAGGTGTATTTCGCATTGGTCAAAAGCGATTACAGTATGAATGAGATGGATATTCCAACATCATTATTCTCAACTTTGTGTCTGAAATCATACGTTAAGAACAATCGTTTTGTCACTTATCAGCAATTCACACACGGCTATTATGGAGGTGCTCATGGTTATTATACAGAGCGTTTGATCTCCTACGATCATGTCCACGGACAAGAGGTAGATTATAAATACTTGTTTAGGGATGGTAACATGAAGGATATTGTGAATATTCTAAAAGAGGAAGCCAAGATATCTCCAAACTATCAGATATGGGATCCTAATATCGATGAATATACATGTGTTAAGGATGATAATGATAAACCTACTGGATTGCTCAGATTACCACAACCAGGATTGTCTGATGAGGGTGTTATTTTCTCATTCCAGCCTTATGAGATAAGCTGTTTTGCAGCTGGTACGTTCCATTTTACCATTCCATACGAACGGCTAAGACCTTATCTGACAGACAGGGCTAAATGGTGTTTAAATTTCAGGTAGTAATAGTTTTTAATATGAAAATTACAATGAAACAATTCAATTGCTTGTTAGTTGCAGTGTTATTATTAGTCAGCTGTGCAGGTGTGGATTTTGATGAACTCTCAAACACTGTTATCAATAGAGAGGTTGCAGGGGAAAAGGGATTGAATGTTCATATTTCACAGTCTGAGGAGTGGAAGTTAAGGGCTATATATTATCAGAACACTGAGAGTCAGAAAATGGAGGCTCGTGTGTTTCTGGACAGTCTTGGGGAACGATGGCATTTCTATAGTGAGGAAAATTGTTTGAAGCAACAGCAACTGTCTGAGATTGCGGCCAATTTGGCTGAATCTCATATTGGAAACTTTACAGATAGTGTTTCAACGTTCACATATATGGGCGATACTTTGAGAATTATTCGCTGTGGAATCTTGCCTTTAGACTCCTCTCAATACAGGGTAATAGGTGTATGGCAGAAGAAAGGGAGACACTAATTTTGAGAGATTCAGAGGAGGATTGCATTAATAATTCAAGTATCCTGATAGGGGAGGCCTGTTTTGCGCTATCCCTATTAATGAATGAACAAATTATGGAGGTTTAGACAATGAATGCAAGAACTAATGCTGAAAAGGAATGGCTCCGCAAGATGACAGGAAAAGATTCTTGTCAGAAAGAAGAGGAAAAAACGATTGATAAGCCGAAGGCGACAAAAGGAGAGCCCAAGCCGATAAAAAAGGATTGCCACCACGGCTTTCAGGATGTGGCGGGCATGGATGATCTGAAGCAGATGGTGATGGAGGGTTTTATCAACGTGCTGAACAACCAGGAATGTGCAAAGGCATACGGCATTACACCGCCAAGCCTTCTGTTTTATGGCCCAGCAGGATGCGGTAAGACGTTCTTTGCAGAGAGGATAGCCGAAGAGGTGGGCATCAACTTCATGAAGATTGTACCTGATGACTTGGCATCCACACTTGTACATGGAACTCAAGAGAAGATCGGTGAGGTATTCCGTAAAGCTGAGCGTAAGGCTCCGACATTAATCTTCTTTGATGAGTTCGATGCTATGGTTCCACGTCGCTCAAACGATGACCGAAACTATCAGAATGGCGAGGTTAACGAATTTCTGTGTATGCTGAACAATGCTGCACAAAAAGGCATCTATGTTTTGGCGGCTACCAACCACCCAGAGCGTATAGACCGTGCGGCTCTTAGAACCGGTCGTTTTGATGAGATGATATACGTGGATATGCCTGATAATAAAGCTCGTGAGAGCCTGTTTCGCTTGGAATTGTCCAAGTTACCAACAGCAGAGGATATCGATTTCGTCCGACTTGCCGATCTAACTAAGGGTTATAACTGTAGTGATATCAGCTACATTATTAAATGTGCCTCGCGAAAGATGTTCAATGCCAGCATCAAAGAGAAGGGCAAGCCCTACAAGGTAATAACTCAGACACTGCTTGAGGAGTCCATCTCCCGCAAATCACCATCTGTGACCAGTCGCGAACTTAAGGAGTTTGAGAGGGTGCGCAGTGAGTTTTCCCCCAAAGATGAAGGTTGTAAACCGATGACTATAGGATTTCATGTGTAATATAAAACGCTAAAATAATACGACTATGAAGGAAAAGTTTTTAGACGCATTTAAGGCTTTAGGTTTTAAGTTGGAAGATTTGGACGGAACGGCACTCGGTTTCCACTATGAGGGTCGTAGTCTCCTGCTCTTGCCAAACGAAGAGGACGAGGAATTTCTGAATATTGCTCTTCCGTGTGTAGTAGAAACAGGCGATGTTGATGAAGAGAAATTTAACGAGGTGAAGGAAAAGCTGAATTCCACTTTGAAGTATGTCAAGACATACAAGGCATTTGGCGGTTTGACAATGTTCTATGAACGGGAACTCATTGGGAGCGAGGATTTGAAAGACGTGATACGGAGAATGATTCTGCACCTTGAAGCAGGCCATTTCTTCCTTCATCATCGTTTGCTTAGCACTAACGATGGCGATGATAGTGGTAGTACAGGTAATTCTGATGTAACCGAGATAATTGAGAGTAGTGATGAAGACATAGCATAAAAAAAGAGATATTATGAGTAAGAAAGAATTGATTATGTCAACCCTCGAACAGAAGATGGGTTATTGTCCTGAGATTGATGAAGATGGTGACATCAAGTTTGCTTATCAGTTGAAAACTATTTTTGTGATGACAGCTGATGATGACGAACCATACGTTTCGGTAATGCTTCCCCAGTTCCATGACATTGAAGAGGGGAAAGAAACCGTAGCTCTGGCGGTATGTAATAAGATGACTCGCGAACTCAAATTCGCCAAGGTCTATATCGATCAAACCTTCAATCATGTTACGGCGACCTGCGAGTTTTATTACAGTAGCAAGAAGTCATTATTACAGAATCTTGAAAGATCTCTGGAATTACTAGGTGTTATTCGTACCGTCTTTAGAAATGATATGGATGAATTGTCGGAAATGTAAAAATGTATCTGAGATATGCGAAATAAGTCGTCATTTGTAATATTGTGCTGCATTGCTGCTGTAGTAATGCTGATGACTCAGTGCGTTTGTGGGGTGAAAAAGCCAGAGATTGTTCAGACAGGAGCGGTTCGTGGTATCATTTACGATTGCAATGGGTTGGTTTTGGCGTCTAACGATACTTCCAATGTCTCGGATTCCGTAGGGTTTGGTGTTATTAGAAGTTATCCAAATCCCGTGGCAGCTCAACTATTGGGGTATGTTGGATATGCGACGCCAGCTGATATTGATAATGATGATAACTGTGCTCCTGGCAATATTGTTGGTAGGGCAGGGGTGGAGAGATACTATGACAAAGTATTAAGGGGTAAAGATGGCTTGCTAGGAAAGGATCTAACACTGACCATAGACTATGAACTACAGAAGTATGGTGAGGAGCTAATGGCGGGTAAAATGGGAAGTGTTGTGGCTGTTGAACCTTCTACTGGTGAAGTGTTGTGTATGGTGTCTTCACCAAGTTACAACCCACAAGCCCTTATTGGGACAAGAGCTTATACGCAGCGTCGTCAATTGCAACAAGACAAGTATAAGCCTATGCTGAATCGTTGTGTTATGGGACAATATTCACCTGGTGGTGTGTTTAAGGCAGCCCAAGCCTTGGTGTTATTATCTGAAGGTGTCATAACTCCAGAAACAACCTTTTCTTGTGTCAGAGGGTTCCATGATCATGGGTTAAATATACCATGCCATGGCCATAGTTCCCCACTTCCAGTGGTAGCGGCAATAAGTACATCATGCAACGGATATTTCTGTCATGGTTTCCTTGAAATGATGGGACATCCTAAGTATGTATCTGTCTACAACGCAATGACCAAGTGGAGTGAATATATGCATTCCCTTGGGTTGGGATATCAACTTGGTGTTGATTTACCGAATGAGCGTCGCGGTCTGATACCTGTAGCGGATTATTATGAAAAGGCATATAAGGGAGCATGGAACGGTAGGACAATTCTTGGTAATGCCATCGGGCAGGGAGAAATAAGTGTAACTCCGCTTCAACTTGCTAATCTCTCCGCGATTATTGCTAATGGTGGTTCTTACTTTATGCCGCATGTTGTAAAGTGTATTCAAAGCGGGGATATTGATGCAAAAATCAAGTCGATGAAGTCGTCGAAAGTTACCAAGGAGGCGTGTGATGTAGTTGCTCAGGGCATGAGGATGTCTGCCATGGGAGGTGTATGCAAGGCTTTGTCGACAATGCCTATTGAAGCATGTGGAATGTCTGGTGCAGCATCCAGTAGCGGAAATGAAAACTCCATCTTCATAGGTTATGCTCCTGTGGAAAATCCCAAGATAGCAGTGGCTGTGATAGTTGAAGGTGGAGGTTGGGGCGGCAAGTTTGCAGTACCTGTTGGCGGTCTTGTTATGGAGCAATACCTTAACGGTAGCTTGTCAGAAGAATCAAAGAGACGTTCAAAAGCATTACAAGAGGAACATATAGATTATAATATGGATTGAACGAGAATGAAAGAAGTGGTGGACTTGCCCATATTTTTGTTGATGAAGGAAACAACATAATAATAAAGTATCGTATGAAACAGTATTTCTATTTGGTTATCGCACTGATGATGGTCAGCTGTACAGACCAGTTTATGGTGGAGGACGTGGCAGGAGAATATGTTGAGCAGACTCCTGCAAGTGAGGTGGCAACCCTTTTGGAGAAAGCCCGTTGGGGTGACGGTCAGGCTTATGTGAAGTTGGCAGACTGCTACCGTGAAGGCAAGGGAGTCAAGCAAGACTTTATCACTATGCTTGGCATGGTTTCTTTTGCTGATGAGTATGGTGGCATCGGGCGTATGGAGGATTATCTCTCGGCTCTGCCAGAGGATTCGAAGTACAAACTGGTGTTTGACGCGATGGAGAAGTTTAGCGCCCATAAGCAGGAAGAAGGCCTTGCTATGGCTGAAAAACTGATAGAACAGGACTGTCCTGAAGGCTATACTGTAAAGGGTATCATCATTTCAGAACAAGGGAATAGCGAGGAGGGCAACCGTTTGTTAGAATATGCCGCAGAGCAGGGTAGTGGTTTTGCAGAGCTCTATCTGTGTGTCCCGGACTGGCATAATGGACGGAATCCCGACATAGCGAAACTCAAGGAAATAGCTGATAGAATGCCCATAGCTAACACCTGTCTTGGCAAGATATTTACAGGTAAGGATGATGAGAGTTTAAAAGACGAGCAGTTGGCCGCATACTACTATATGAGAGCTGATGAAAATGCCTGTCTTGGCAGGGATGGTGCTAGGTGGCTATTGGGCTACTATCATGGTGGCGGTCATCTGGAGCTGAATGAGAAAGATGTTGAGCGTCTTGAGATACTTGCAGGCGTGAGTACC
>JAEEGL016678815.1_pt1 | contig 19334 bp, 15 predicted proteins | sample 9134231 | NCBI WGS metagenome assembly JAEEGL01 (sample SAMN16246548, study PRJNA631951) | gut metagenome | biome: gut microbiome; feature: rumen; material: fiber-attached | host: Bos | place: Iran: Karaj | collected 2018-10
AAAGCTTATGATTGTACTTTTTGAGTTTTTCGATGTATTCTTCAAGGTTTTCTATTGAACGCTGGAGTGGAGTCTTTCTTTTTCCAATACCATGTACGAACTGGATACCTTCATCATCCTTGAGTTTATACAGTCTGAGCCGATATACCTAAATATGGGTATATCGGTTTTTTATACTCAAACCAAGTTGTAAAACCGAACATATCAAATTGCTAGAGCGTCAAAAGTGCGATAAAATGATAGCATATACAAAATTTTCAGACAAAACATGGAAAGGCAATTATGAAAGCGCTGATACTTAATTCGGGGATGGGAAAAAGAATGGGAGAGTTGACCAAGAATTCTCCCAAATGTCTTGTGGATATTGACGCAAGTGATACCATTCTGTCCAGACAGCTTAGGCAGCTATGTGAGATAGGAATAGAAGAGGCTGTTATTACGACTGGGTATATGGCCAACACCTTGGTTGAATACTGTCAAAAGCTCAATCTTCCAATAAAAATCCACTTTGTTAATAACGAAAGATATGACAAGACAAACTATATTTATTCCATGTTCTTGGCCAAGGACTTATTAAATGATGACATTATTTTGATACATGGAGATCTTGTTTTCGAAGAGATTGTACTTGATAAGATTGCTTTTTGCGGTGAAAGCTGTGTTGCAGTTAGTTCTATAATTCCACTTCCACCAAAGGATTTCAAGGCCTTTATTAAAGATGGGTTGGTTAAAAAGATAAGTGTTAACTCAGTTGACAATGCAGTTGCACTTCAACCACTTTACAGATTTAACAAAGAAGATATGAGTAAATGGCTTGAAGGAATAGAGGAGTTTTGTACAAAGGGCGTTACTGACTGCTATGCAGAAGAAGCATTTAATAACCATTCTGACGAGATTGAGTTAAAACCCTTGGACATCAGAGGCTACTTATGTGGCGAAATTGATAACGAGGAGGATTTGTTGGATATACGTAATAAGCTGGTCGGTGCACATAAGAGATCAGTATATATGTGCTTTTCAACAGATATTGTTCATAGCGGACATACAGCAATTATAAAGAGAGCCAAAAGGCTTGGGGATGTTACTATAGGAGTTCTCTCGGATGAGGCTATTACCCGATATAAGAGATTTCCGCTTCTGCCATATTCTGAGAGAAAAGAAATGTTTGACAATATTAAGGGAGTAAACCAGGTTGTTCGGCAGGAATCCCTCAGTTACAGGGATGTCTTGTTAAGCCTTAAGCCTGATGTTGTTGTTCATGGTGATGATTGGAAGCAGGGAATACAGCAGAAGATAAGAAAAGAAGTAATAGAGACCTTGGCAGAGTATGGCGGTGATTTAGTGGAATACCCATACTCAAATAAACAGGAATATCTTGAATATGAAAAGCGTGCCAGAGAGATTCTGGCAACTTCAGATATGCGTCGTGCTCGTCTTAAACGTGTGCTTGATACTAAAGGCGCAGCAATAGCTATGGAAGCACATAACGGTCTTACGGGACTGCTGGTTGAAAACACAGTAGTTGATGATGAACATGGAATTCGACAGTTTGATGCCATGTGGGTCAGCTCTCTTTGCGATTCGACATCAAAAGGCAAACCGGATATTGAGGTTGTAGATCTTACTTCAAGACTGCAGACAATCAATGAAATATGTGAAGTAACTACTAAACCCATCATTTTTGATGGGGATACCGGTGGCATACCTGAGCATTTTGCATATACGGTAAGAACTCTGGAGCGAATGGGAGTCTCTATGGTGATCATAGAGGACAAGAAGGGCCTTAAAAAGAACTCTCTTTTTGGTAACGAAGTTGCCCAGACTCAGTGCAGCATTGATGAGTTTTGCACGAAGATCGCTGCCGGGAAAAAAGCTCAGAAGACAGATGACTTTATGATCTGTGCTCGTATCGAAAGTCTTATTTTGGAAAAAGGCATGGAAGATGCTTTAAAAAGAGCATATAGCTTTAGAGATGCCGGTGCAGACGCAATCATGATCCATAGCAGGAAAAAAGATCCTGCTGAGATTATGGAGTTTGCTCACAAGTTTAGACAAAATGCCCCAGATACACCACTTGTTGTTGTGCCGACTTCGTTTAATGAAGTTACTGATGAAGAACTGGAAGCTGCCGGATTCAATATTATTATATATGCCAATCATTTCACTCGTGCGGAAGTTCCGGCAATGCAGAAAGTGGCCAAGACAATCTTGGAAAACCACAGATCAAAAGAATGTGATGAGATATGTATGCCGTTTAAGGAGATAATCAGACTGATACCGGATGAGCCATGACAATGTAAAAACCCAGAATGTGATTGAGATAGATAATAATACCAAACCTCTGATGGACTTCTTTACTTTGAATGAGATTCATAGAGTGTTTTTGGTATGTGGAAATTCCTTTGACCGTTTACCGATACGAGATTTCTTCACCAACGATTGTTTTACGAAGGTGACTAGGTTTTCAGATTTTTTACCCAATCCGGTATACGAATCGGTATTAAAGGCAATTGATGAGTACAGAAAAGACCAATACGATGCAATAGTCGCTGTTGGTGGTGGGAGCGCAATAGACATAGCGAAGTGTCTTAAGATATCAACTAAAGCGTTGCTGATGGCCGTTCCAACTACGGCAGGTTCAGGAGCAGAGGCAACTCATTTTTCGGTTATTTATAGAGATGGAGTTAAGACTTCAGTTTCGGACGAACAAAGTAAACCTGATGTAGTTGTGCTTTGGCCGGAACTACTAGAAACGTTACCTGAATATCAACGTAAATCCACCATGTTAGATGCACTGTGTCATGCAATTGAATCAGCATGGTCAGTTAACTCAACAGATGAAAGCATAAAACTCTCATTAAGTGCAATAGAAAGGATAACGAAATTCAAGGATGCATACCTTCAGAATTCAAGTGAAGGTAACCGTGAAATGCTTATAGCGGCCAATATTTCCGGGAAAGCAATAGATATAGCTCGTACGACTGCGGCTCATGCCATGAGCTACGGTTTGACAACTAAGCTAGGAATGGCGCATGGACACGCGGCTGCGTTGTGCCTTAGTGTAATACTTCCGTTTGTTGCTGAGAATACTTTTAAGTGTACAGACAATAGGGGACAGGATCATTTGGAAAGTATATTGAGTTCAATAGCGCAAGCTTTTGGATGCGAAAATAAAACAGTTTTGAGCTGTGAGTTTGGCACTTCCTTAAATAATCTTCATTTGGAGCATCCAAAGTTAGATGATGAAATTATTGGTCAACTGGTTGAGGAGGTAAATATTGAGAGACTGAATAATATCCCTGTTGAGATAACAAAGGAAGACTTGAGCAAGTTGTACAGAAAAATACAAGAGGAATGATAGATGGATGCAAATGTGTTCTTGGAACAACTAGATTCAGATTTTTTCTGTGGCGTACCTGATTCGCAGTTAAGGACTTTTATTGATGCGCTTTACTCTAAATATGGCGTATACAATGACCATCATATTATAGCGGCTAATGAGGGAAACGCTGTTGGAATAGCAGCCGGGTATCATCTGGCAACGGGTAAGATCCCTGTTGTTTATATGCAAAATAGTGGAGAAGGAAATGCGATAAATCCTATAGCTTCACTTCTCAACGATAAAGTATATGCAATACCTATGATTTTTGTTATTGGATGGCGTGGGCAACCGGGTGTACACGACGAGCCTCAACATATATATCAGGGAGAGATTACTCTAAAACTCTTGGAAGTTATGGGGATTGAGTATTGCGTCGTGACACAGGAGACTACAAAAGAATCTCTTATCGAGCAAATAGAAAAGTTTAAGCTACAACTAAATGCAGGAGAGGATGTTGCGTTTGTTATTACTAAAGGCGCACTAACTAATGAAAGCAAAGTTAAGTATTCAAATGAATATACATTGAACCGGGAGGAAGTAATAGAACATATTGTTGAGGCAGCAGGAGATGATCTGATTGTATCAACTACAGGTAAGATAAGTCGCGAACTATTTGAGATTAGAGAAAGAAAAGGAATGACCCATGAGCATGATTTTCTTACGGTAGGATCTATGGGGCATGCATCATCTATTGCGCTTGGAATAGCAATCCAAAAGCCAGAAAGAAGGGTGTGGTGTCTGGATGGAGATGGAGCGCTGCTTATGCATATGGGAGCGATGCCGGTAGTGGGACATATGCATCTTGATAATATGGTGCATATTCTTCTTAACAATGCATCACACGAGACTGTTGGCGGGATGCCAACTGTAGCGGATACAGTAAGCTTTGTTGATGTGGCCAGAGCAAGTGGTTATAAAAAGGTGCTTGCCACAGACAATCTTAAAGATTTGGATCGAATGCTGTCGGAGATTAAGGACAGTCCGCTGTCTTTTTTGCAAGTTGATTGCTGTATTGGTTCCAGAGCAGATTTGGGAAGACCAACAACCACACCAGTGGAGAACAAAGAACTATTTTGTTCGTTTATTTAGAACTGAATGTGGATATTCTTTTACATTAAGGCAGGGAAGGAAGGCTATGAACTATTATAGTGTTTATGTTTATGGGGCTGGACATTATTACAATGAGTTGATGTCATACTTGCCTTATTATAACAATATAATTGTAAAGGGAATCATTACAACACAATCTAACCTTTATAAATATATTGATGGATATGAGTGTATATCAGTTGATGAAGCAGACTGGGATGATATAGATTATTGTATTGTCGCCGTTTCTGAGTGGTGGGATATTAAGGAGTTGTTAACTAGAAAGGGACTGAAGAATAAAATAATTCGAAGTCATGTATTTAAGATTCCTTTCTTTAATTTTGAACGTTATTTAAAGCTATATAATTCAAAAATTAGTATCTTATCTAATTATTGCCTGGGCGGACATCTGTATAGACAATTTGGATTAGAAATGCGATCTCCCACAGTCAATATGTATTGCTCGGGTATGCAGTACATTGATTTTTTGCAGCATTATCATGATTATTTGCAGCTTGAAATGCATGAAAGGAAGGGTTTAGGAACACATATAGATGGAACTATGGGAAAGGAAGAATTTTGGCCGCATGGAATTATTGTTGGAAATAATCTTAGAGAAATCACGTGGATTCTAAATCATGATCGAGAGCCTGGAGAAACGGTTGGTAAATGGAATGAGCGTAGATTGCGAGTAAATGATGATAATATTGCGGCAATTATGATTGTTCAGTCTGATGAAGAGGCGAGAGCTTTCGATGCATTGGATATTAAAAAGAAAATTGGGTTCTACTATAAAGAACTTGGATTAAATTCTGTGATTTGTGTGAGTGAATGGTTAAATAAAAAGAATATCATTCAATATGACTCTGAATTCGGTACATTCATAAATGATTATATGAGAGACTTTGTTGGGGGGGTACCTACAGTGGATTGGTTATCATTTTTACTAGGAGATAAAGACTACATAAGAAAACACTAATTTCATTTTAGACAAATTGAAGATGGTTTTTGAGGTACAGGTTATGGATAACGAAATTATTAAAAAGGCATTGCTAAGTGATTCTTGGTTTATAAGGAAGAATAAGGCTTATTTTACGACTACATTCGCGGATTGCTTATGGTGTGCGGATATAGAAAACCATGAGGTTACTGCTTTGTCAGATGTGTATAACTGTGAGACTTTTAGGATGCATCCGGTGTGCTTTTATAGTAACGAAAAACTATATTGGCTTCCAGATAAGGCAAATGATGTAGTTATCTTTGATTTGTATGGGACTGAATTATGTAGAATTAGTATTCAAAAAAATAGAAATGTTCGACTGGGAATGACTAGTTACTATTTGGTGGATGATACAGCTTGGATTGTTTCAAAGGGTAATGCCACAGTATATGAATTGGATTTGAAGAAGGATGAGATTAAGAACTGCTACTCATTAGAACACGGAAAAACTATTAGAGCAAGTACTATCGCAGGTAATACAATTTATTTATTAGCAGCTAATAACTCAATATATAGTTTTTCTATCAGTTCAAGGAATATTAGATTATTGGATTTTGAGGTGGCTTCAGATGATTGTCTAAATACCCTTTGTTATGCTGGAGACATTTTATGGATTACAGGGAAAAAGCGACAAATATATGCTTGTAATATTGAAACAAGACGATGTGAAATAATCGATCAAATTCCTGATAGTTTCTTTTTTAGAAATGAAACTAGTGGAATAGATGAAGGTTATTTGTTTTCAAAATCACTTGTGATTAATGGTAAGGTTTGGTTTATGCACTTTACTGGGAATTGTGATGTTTATGTGGATTTAGAGAAGAAAAGTGTAAATTGCGTAATTGATGAAAATATAGAATCTAGATTCTGTGATAAAAGCCATTCGCCGTTATCAACCATGATATATGTTCGAGATGGAAAATATATAGGCAAAATGGTGCATTCCACATCGGAAGTTTATGAAATTGATACAGATGATATGAAATTTAGAATTAATGAATATAAGCCGGATACTAAACTTATAAAACTAATTACTACAAAGATTGTTTTAAAAGAGAAAGAAACATACAAACTAAATGATTATATTAGTGACATCAATAATCTATGGGGAAGCAGTCTATGATAGATAAAATGCTACAAGAATTAATTCTTAAGTATGATTTAGATATGTATTATCCAAGATATAGAAAAAAACTGCAAGCGTTGAAGATAATTCAGGAATTAGCATCATGTTGGATGAATAAAAAGGTTTTGTGTATTTGCGTCTCGGATCTGTGTAAAAGACATTTCGAAAAGGCTGTTTGTGACAATGATGTGGCTATTGATTATTTCGTTATTGATGATGCGGATTGTTATATTAGTAATGTTGCGGTTTTTGATGATCAGAAAGTTGATTATTCACAATATGATGAAATATGGAATATTAGTTATAGAGGAAGCTTTTTTATTAATAACTTTTTTTACTCCAATGGATTAAGAATACAAAACTTATATGACCATTTTGATACTAATAATGTATTTTTTGATGACGAATGGTATGCTCTTTTTCAGCATAATACGGGAGATTTTACATCCAAAAATATAGAAAAAATGTCACAATGGAATAATTATGCTATAGCGGAGTTCTTAGAACAAAAGGGGAAATATTGTAATAGCAACAATGCAGAGTTAAGAGAAATTTATTTAAAAAAAATGCTTTTTGTTGCCTTTTATATTAAGGACTTTTTGGAAGCAGGCCGAATAATAGACAAAATAACTATAGGTGATAGTAAGTATATTGAATTAAAGCGGGATATTGAAAACCTGTTTGCATATATAAAAAAAGAAATTGGCAAACAGCATAAAAAGGATATTTTTGTCCATTGGATAGATAAGGTGCCTTTTGTTGATTATAGCAAAATGAATAAATTATATAAAAAATGCTTTGATAGCGCTATGAATTTTACAAATATGTATACTATGAATCCGTATACATATCCAAGTTTTTCTCAGATTTTTACAGAGAAAAAACCTGTAGATGAAAATGGCATTTTCTGTGGGATTAGTGAATGTGAAAATGGTCAGTTAATTGCTGAATTAACTGAGAATGGCTATGCGACATATATTGTCGGGGGTGTACTAGAAAAACGTGTACTACCAATACATAGATCTAATGTGTTCCATGATGAATTTGCCCCTGCTTCTGAAGTGTTATGGGATAGTATTCAGATAATACTTAGTAATCCTAAACCGGTATTTGTCCTAACTCATATGGTGATTGAAGGACATGAACCCAATATGTCCACAAGGGTAACTGATTTAACAGACGGAAGTAGCAGATACGATGATTGTTTGGAGTATATTGATGACCAAATAGAATTTTATGATGCTTTGCTAAATAAAGATATAGTAAACATTTATATGAGTGATCATGGAAAAAAAGATTTCAAAACACGTTTTCATATTATTATGTCAGTCGTTTCAGATGTTTATGGGAATGGAATTAATAATAAACTGTTATGTTTAATGGATTTTAGAAAAATATTGGAGCCAATAATAGATGAAACAAAGAAAATAACGGATATTGCTGAAAGAGAGTATGTTGAAATACAAGACTATAATCATATGTCCGGTTTTGATATAGGAGTTGCACTAAAAAAAAGAGGGCGAATTGATAGCTTGATTAGAGGATATCGAGGAATAATTGATAAACGTTATATTTATGTTCATCTTTCAACTGGGAATGAATGGCTCTCTAAGAATACTAATAATTCACTTCCTATTGAACCTATGTGGTGTCAGCGAGATGGGGATATAGATAGAGATGCTTCGAAAAAAGATGTAGAGAAATATCGAGAACTTGCAGATGGCGGAAGGAATGATAATAACGAATTGGATTATGAACAGTATAACCGATATGTTTGGAAAGTATATGATAAGGCAATAGAAAAGAATAAAAGAAAGATAGATGTTCTTAATGCATTATTTGATGATCTTCCAAATGGGGGAGTGGCATTACGAGCAGGAGGGTATCATAGTCTTTGCCTTTATTCGTTTTTATCTAGTTCGAATAAGGAGAAAATACAGTACATAATTGATAGGAATCCTGATTGTGCATGTAAAGATATTGGGGTGAGGATAGTTTCTAGTGTGGATAAAGCTCCTGTCTCAGTGGTGGTGCTATCATCAAAAGATTATATTGAGGAGCTTGAATATGAAACGGTTACAGATTCAAAATACCAAGGTATAAAAGTAATCAACCCGTATAAGTGTTTAGAACAACAAGGGATAAAGTGTTTATTTAATTTTTTTGAATTTGAACCAGGTTATGATGACTATGATGTTGATTATCCATTTGATTTGTTTGGGCTTTGATTGAATATGAAAGGAATATATGAATTTTTTTGATTCTTTAGGTAAAGAAAAAAATATATATATCTATGGCGCGGGCAAATATGGGGATGCTTGTGGTAAATATCTTGCGAAAAATGGCTATAAGGTTTCAGGTTATGTAGTCTCCGATGACCAAAGTATTAGTTGTGGAATGCTGAATGGTGTGAGAGTTTCTAAGGCGGCAGACGTGAGCCTGGATATGGGGTGTGTTGTTGTCATTGCAGCTTCAGAACAATATCACAAACAGATAGAGGCAAGATTAGAAGGCAATAATTGTCCACAATACTATATGACACAGCAGGATTATTTAGCTATGATTAGGTATCTTAATCCGTTGGATTTAATGGAGGTGTTTTATAAGTCAGAACCAAGAAATACAAATATGGGTTGTGATAGAGGGACGAGTATTTCGAGGTATTATGTTAATAAATGGTTGTCAAAGGCTCTGGCTGGGATTGAGGAAACCAAGTCAACTTGTGAGGTTGGTGATGAACGTTATACTAGCAAATTGTTTCCTGATTCCAACCGTCATGTGCTGCTTTTGGCAAATGGCGAAGATTTGACTAAACCGGAGTCTTTGCCGACAGAAGCATTTGATGTGTTTATTTGCACGCAGGTTTTTAATTTTATTTTTGATGTCAAAAAAGCTATTACTGGGGCCAGATCTGTTCTAAAAAATGGTGGATACCTTATTGGTACAGTGGCTGGCAATATTTCGCAAGTTAGTAAGCCGGATATGTCAGATTATGGTGACTATTGGAGGTTTACATGGCTAAGCATTAAACGCTTATTAGAAGAAGAGTTTGGTGTCGGTAAAGTGGAAGTGGCAGCCTATGGTAATGCAATGTCAGCTACTGCATATATTCAAGGGCTGTGTGTGGAGGATCTTCCTAGGCAGGATCTACTTGATGATAATGATCCGGTTTATGCAATTGTTATAGGCTTTAAGGCAAGGAGAGTATAGCGTGAATGAGCTATTAAACTTTTGTAACAAACATTCTGACATATATATTTATGGAGCTGGAGTGTTTGGGAGGATTATTAGTGTATTTTTAAGAGAAAACGGTATTATTCCAAAAGCCTTTTTAGTATCTCAAAATAGAACTGGAATCAATAGTGTTTTGGATTTACCTGTATTATCAGTAGATGATCTAGATGATCATTTTATTAATGATAGTGGAATTGTTGTTGCAGCGGCTGAAGAGAATCAGCTTTCTATATTGCAAGTGATTTCTGAAAGCGGCGCTGTTTTTAATTCCGAAGTATTCTCTCCAAATGATAAAGAATTAAATGATATTAAAGATAGAACAAAATTTATCGTGAATTATCCGGTAGATAATAATGTTAATGTACTTATTTATCATAGAGTCATTGATATCTCGTTAGATACTAGAAATCTCTGTATAAAGCCATGTGTTTTTGAAGAACAAATTAAGTTTTTAAAGGATAACTACAAAATCGTTAGAGCAGATGATGAATGGGATGACAGTGAAAGTTGTGTAGTTATTACTTTTGATGATGGATATTTTGACTTTTATGAAAATGTTTTACCTTTGTTGGAAAAATACCATGTACCGGCAACAGTATTTGTTTCCACTGATTTCATTGATAAATATGAGGAAATATGGGGAGATGAGTTGGAGAGAGTACTTTGCTTTAATGGGTTTAAGCAGTTTGAATATAGAGGAAAGCATTATTGTCTAAGAAACGAGGAAGAAAGACGTTTAACATTGTTAGAGCTAAGAGAAGTTCTAAAGGCGGAATCGAGTCAAAAAAGAGCATCATCACTTATTGAATTGGCTAATATATTAGATTTTCATATGGGACCACGTGAAACGCATAGAATAATGACTTCTTCAGAGATATGCGAGTGCTCTAAGTCTGATTTTGTCACGATAGGAGCGCATACTGCATCTCACTGCTGCTTGTCATCTGAAATGGTGGAAATACAACGTGAACAGATAATTAAGTCAAAACAAGTATTAGAGAATCTGATAGGAAGAGAAGTAGATGTTTTTGCTTATCCATATGGACAGAGAGGAGATTTCACCGATAAAACTATAGAAGTAGCGTTAGAAGCTAGATTCAAGAAAGTGTTTGCTGCTTATGGAGGGTTAACAAACAAGCGATTTGAGTATGGTAGAATTCCGCGAAATAGCATAGTAGATTGCGAGACTGAGGCCCAGCTAAAAAGTAGATTTGGCCTAGTCAATTGTATATATGGAAATGGCTTTGTTTGATTGAATGTGGAGGTAAAATGCTTGAAATTCTTTGGGTTTGCAATATTGTTATGCCGGATTTTAACGAGGAATTTGGTATAAAAAAGGTGCATACAAATGGTTGGCTTACTGGAATGTTATATCAAATGAGGAAAAATAAAGATGTAAACATTTCACTTGCATTTCCTATCTTCGATGACGCTAGAATGAGAAATGGTGTGCTGGATGGAATAAGATATTATTCATATCATGGGAAATATGATTTGGAAGGGTATGACAATAGACAGGAAATTGACTTTATTGACATAATACGTTCATGCTCTCCAAATGTCATTCATGTGTGGGGGACAGAATACAATCACTCTAGAGCAGTACTTAATGCAGCAAAGACTATAGGAGCTTTAAAACATACAATTTTTGATGTACAAGGTATTTTGGCAGTGTGTGCTGAATACTACGCAAATGGATTGCCAGAAGATGTATGCGCTGAGACATGGCCGGGTAAAGTTAGCATTAATGAAGAGATACAAAGATGGAAAAAAAGAGCTGAAAATGAAAAAAAGGTCTTTTTAGAAGCGGTAAATGCTTCGGGAAGAACAGATTGGGACAAGTTTTATTTGTTGAGTGTCAATCCCAAAATCAAATATTTATCATGTAATAGAGTGTTGAGACCTGCGTTTTATTCGTTCCAAAGTAAATGGAGTCTGGAAGAGTGTCAAAAACATCAGATATTTGTTAGCCAGGGGGGATATCCACTAAAGGGTCTACATCATCTTTTGAGTGCGGCTAAAACATTACGTGAAGATTATGATGATTTAAAAGTGGTTGTTGCTGGTTATTTTCCATCAACAAAAGTGGAAGATGTTAACAGTAACACTTATGGTGCATATATAGAGAAACTTATTATTGAATACGGATTAGATGGATGTATTGAATTTGTAGGGCTTCTCGATGAGAATCAAATGATAAATGAATATATGCGGGCTCACGTTTCTGTAATGTGCTCTAATATTGAGAATGCGCCAAATTCAATTATTGAAGCTATGTATTTAGGAACTCCTGTCATTGCGTCAAATGTCGGAGGTGTTTCTGATTTGATTAAGCATAAGCGAAATGGATTGTTATATCAATATGAATTTGACTATATGCTTGAGGGTTATTTGAGATTGATATTTAGCAACGACAAATTGGCGTGTCAATTATCTAGTAATGCCATAATAGATACAGCTGAAAGGACTGATCCGGTTACTATATCAGAGATGCAATACAAAAACTATAAATTGGTAGCGGAACAGTTTTAGTTCTGGGGATATAGGAAAAGTCAGAATGAAGATATCCGTTATTACCGTTTCATATAATTCAGAGAATACTATAAAAAAAACAATTGATAGTGTGCTTGTGCAAAAAACTAATAATGTAGAGTACATCATTTTGGATGGAGCATCTACTGACGGAACAGTAGATATTATCCAAGAGCATGCTAATAGTATCGATTATTTTGTGAGCGAGTCTGATCGAGGTATATATGATGCAATGAATAAGGGTATTTCCATTGCAAGAGGAGATGTGATTGGAATACTCAACAGTGATGATTTGTATGAACCTAACATTCTTGAAAAAATAAGAAAAGCATTTGAGCAACATCCTAGCATTGATGTGGTTTATGGAGATATATCGATAATATCTTCAGATGGGACAAAAGAGAGGAGAAATAGAGAACTTTTTCAAACGTTGTTCTATCAGATGGCAGTGCCACATCCTGCAACATTTGTTAGAAAGACAGTGTATGAGCGAATTGGAGTGTTTGACGATACATACAAGATAGCGGGCGATTTTGAAATTTTGAACCGCTTTTGGAATAATGGAGTAAGGTTTGGATATATTAACACTGTTGTTTCAGATTTTCGCACCGGGGGGATTAGCAGTCAAAAAGGTCTTCAGATAAAGAAAGAAGTGAATAGAGTTGTTGATAAATACTTTGATGGCGAATTGTTCATTGAAAGTTGTTTTGGTGAAGTGATTGATGATGATGTGCCTTTATTTATATGGGGAATGGGCGTTTGGGGGAAACGTATAGCAACAATATTTGCTACCCGAGGAATAAGAGTTTCCGGATGCATTGACTTGGATGAGTATAAGTGGGGAGATAGGTTACCAAATGGTATGACTATATCTTCGCCTGATGAGTTAAATGGTGCTTCTGGTCAAGTTTTGATTTCTATATTGGATATAGATGAAGCTATTGTCGAAGATGTTGGAAAATACAGTGCAAATCTTAAAGTGATTCTACTTAAGGATTGCCTCGTGATATATGGGAAAAGACTGGCAGAAAGAAACGGAGATGTGATAGATATAGCTGTTGTTTAGAGGAGCATGATAATTATGCGTAATGTTGTATTGATTCATCTTGAGAGCCTCAATGAAATAATTTATCGAATGGACAAAAGTTGCTTCCCGGTGTTGTCAGAATGGGAAAAGAAGTCAATCAGGTTTACCAATTATTTTTCTACGGCTACATCAACATTGATGGTTATGTCTGATTTGGCGTATGGAGATATGAAGAAGTTTGAACCATGTGATAGATTGAGCTCTGTAGTTGATAAAGGAAAGGATAAAAAATCAATATTTGATTCTCTAAGTGAAAAAGGATATTTAGTGACAGCCCTTGATTACACTGTTTTTCAGGATGTATATAAAGGAAATGACAATAATTTTATTGGCATTAATACAAAGCTTCAGCATTATGAGAATAGATCGGATTTTGAGAATGCTATAGAGAATAGCATGACTTTAGACGTTCCATTTGTTTTGTGGGTGTGCGATATACAGAACAATATAGATGTTAATCATAAGATTTTATCAGTAAATGAAGAACTGGAAAATGTAAATGCCTTTGACCTACGCATTGAAGGATACAAGCATCTGGATGACAATGTGGATTTTGTTATTAGTTGCCTGGAAAAGAAGGGCATACTTGATGACACAAGTATTATATTTTATGGTGATCATGGTGACGATCTCTTTATGCATGGATGGCATGGTGGGTTATCGCACGCTATTGAGCCTTATAGCACTTTGATTAAAACTCCGTTTTGGATTTATGATTCTAGATTTGAGTCAACTGATCTAAATGATCTACAAGATACTACAGACATCGCTGTAATCATTAATTGTCTTTTGGAACTTCCTGAAAAGAAACTAAATATAAAAGAGCTAAAAATTCGTAACAGACAATACACATTTGCAAGAAATATGTATGCTGCACAAATGCTGAGAAAGGATACCTTTAATAAGGCTTATAGTGTTACAAATGGAAAATTTCTGCTCCAGGTGAGTAATTATGGGCTGGAATTATTCAATCTTTTTTTGGACAAGGTGTGTAGCCATAATTTGCTTGACTATTTTGAATATGAAAATGAAACATTAGACTTTAATAATGAGATATATGGAATTCCAGGCAAACACTTTGGGGGTGTTTATGGAGAAAAAGAACTGGAATTTATAAAAGGAGTCTTTTATGAATTGATAACCGAGTTAAAGAAGATGGTCGCTACGTTTCATGAATATGCAGAACGAACAGAATACATGAACGTCATAGACTTTGCACATATCAAGTATGGTTCAGATGCAGTAAAACGTAGGCAAAGCACACAAAGCACGGAGTTTGATTTTCAGAGGGATTTCTTCAGAAATAAGAGAGTTGTGCTATATGGGGCTGGTGACGAGGGTAGCAGATGGTATAGGAGTCTGGAGAAATATATTGATATTGTTGCCTGGGTGGATCAAAAATATGATTCAATCGGAGAATTGTTTGGTAGAAGAATAGAATCACCTGAGATAATAAAAAAGGGAGACTATGATTGTGTTGTAATAACAATCATAAACACATCAATTAGAAGACAGGTGAAAGATATGCTGAATTCCTGGGGCGTTGATTCTGCAAAGATATACTAAGAGGAATGCCAATGAATGTATATATCTGGGGAATTGGAGAAAATGGTATTAAGGTATTAAATGCATTAAATAAGAATGCAAGGATGGTAGCGTTCATTGATAATAATCCCAACAAAATTGGGACTCTTTTCTGTGGTTATGATGTGATTTCGTTTTCAGAAGCGATTAAATCTGAAAACTTTGATTATATTATTGTTTCCATAAAGAATCCAAAGTCGGTTATCTGGCAGATCGAAAAAACAGATAGCAAGATAATGGGAAAGACTATTTGCTTTTACGGAAATGAAGAAAAGAATCACCTTGAATATGCGGATGTGTTGGATATAGATAAATGGAAGATAGCATCGCTGGAATTAAGAGTCTATGAATTAGAAAGAAAATTGCAATCTTTATCAGAGAATATCGGCTATGAAGTGGCAGATGGAATTGAGAAGGGGATATACCGTTTTCCGATTGTTAGAAGCGCTGAAGAGGCTGTTGAGAGAATAGTAAACAATCATTGCTCTTACGTAAGATATGGCGATGGGGAGTTTGAGATAATCGCAGGAAATGAACGAGCTCCATTCCAACGAATAGATGAGGAACTATCCAGACGCTTACGAGAGATTTTGGCGTCTGATGATGAAAGGTTGCTTATTGGTATTGCAAATAACTATGGGAATTTGGATGAATACTGGGACAATACAAAAAATGGAATAAGAGAGTATATGACACCTTCTGTAAGGAAGAGGCATATGTCGCTGCTGCGAGAAGGATATCAATACTACGATGCATACATGTTTAAGGGCTATTTTCCGTATGTTGACAAGGAATCAGTTGCAGATAGATATTCACTGGTGAAAAGGATATGGGACAATAGAGACATTGTGATAGTTGAAGGGAAAGAAACAAGGTCGGGAGTAGGTAATGACCTTTACAGTGGAACCAGTAGCATTCAAAGAATACTATGCCCGACAAAAAATGCATTCAGTGTTTACAGTGATATTCTTAGTGAGGTTGAGAAGTGCGATAAATCCAAGCTGATTCTGGTTATTCTTGGGCCGACATCTGAGATACTTGTCTATGATCTTATGCTTCGGGGGTTCCAGGCAGTTGATGTGGGACAAATTGACATGGACTATGAGTGGTTTCTTGCAAAAGCTACTGACAGAGTGCCAATTGTGGGGAAATATGTTTCTCAATTGGCGGAGACAACTGTTGAAGAGAATAATGATAGCGAGTACATGGAACAGATTATCTCAAAAGTTGGAATTTAAGATAATTAGGTGAGTGATGCTTTATGGTTATTAGTGTGGTTGTCCCTCTTTATCATGGAATTCAATATGTGAATCAGATAGTTAAGATGATAGAATGCAACGCGCGTGAATTGAGCAAATTTTTCCAAAATGCGAGTGCTGAAATTGTAATTGTCAATGACTATCCGGGCGATAATGAACAGATTGTGATAGCATCTGACAATAATTTATCTGTCACTATTATCAATCATACTGTTAATATGGGAATTCATAAAAGCAGAGTGGATGGACTCCGTGCCTCAAAAGGAGAATATGTTCTTTTTCTTGATCAGGATGATGAGATTGAGAATGATTATTTGCGAAGTCAGTTAAAAGCTCTACAGGATAACGATGCTGACTGGGTAATATGTAATGGTACATACAGGGGAGATAAGCTGATCTATGAGAATCAGGATGCGGCGGATAAGGCAATAGATGAGACATGCTATTTCAAAAGCATGATGGAGATTATTTCGCCAGGTCAGGTTCTGATCAGAAAATCGTGCATTCCGGATATGTGGAGTAGTCATATATTACATTATAATTATTGTGATGATGCATTTCTTTGGATGCTTTTAAAGGATAACAAGGCAAAGATTATTTATAATAATAGAGTTTTATACAGACATAATGAAGACGGAGGAAATACATCTTTTTCCTGGAAGACTAACGCAGATGCGTTAAGGGAATTGCGACAGGTAATTATCGAGAATGATTGTCTTAAACAGGACAACTTGAAGCTCTTTCTTGAAGGCGTGGGTAAAGAGATAACAAAAATGGACTCGTATGCAGTGTTGCAGGAATCAGTGGATAGCGAGAGCTTTAAAGAGCGCCTATTACAGACTGTAAGAGAAAGCAGTGTTATCATATATGGCTTTGGATACTGGGGCAAAAGACTATATGACTTTTTACTGAATGCAGGGATAAAGGTGGATGCAGTTGTTGATAAGGCAGCTGAGGGATATAAGGGGACAATACCGGTTTATAAACCAGAATGGCTCTGCGATATCTCTTTTGACAAAAAGAAAGAAACATTGATTTTTGTTGCTGCACCTATGGATAGTGACAGCATAATTAGCAATTTACAGAGTTGGGGCTTTGATAAAATACAATTGATAAGTGAAATATGATCTGAAACATTATGGCTTGAGGACTATAAGTAATGAAACTGTTGAAAGCTTCACGTCAGGAATTTATTGATGATGTAAAAAGAAATAATTTAAGGATTGTTGTTTATGGTTATGGCGTGATAGGCAGTATTGTCGCGCCCTTTTTTATTCGTGATAATGAACTGGTTGAAAACATTTTATTCTGGGCAGATGCTGATTCCAATAAACAGGGAAATGAAATAGACCTATCTTGGACAAGATTTGATGTAAAAGCTCCGGAGGCTATCAGACAAATCAAAGAGTCCTTCGTGCTGCTGATTACCGGAAGCAGATACAAGTCGATAGTGGAGTCTTTTGACAATGATCCATTTTATGACGAAGTAGATGCGTATCTTTTGCCGTATATGTTGGCGGATGGATGCAGGTCTTTTGAAAAAGAGGAATTAGAAACACTCGGGAAGGAAATAATACCAAAGACCATCCATTATTGCTGGTTTGGAAAAAAGGATATTCCTGATGAGCTTAAGACATATATGGAATCGTGGCATAAGTTCTGCCCTGATTATGAGATTAAAAGATGGGACGAGAATAATTACGACGTTGATAAATTTATGTATTCGTCAAAAGCTTATAAGCATGGGAAGCTTGGATATGTTCCGGACATTGTTCGACTAGATTTACTTTATAGGCTGGGTGGGATATATCTGGATACGGATGTGGAACTGATAAAGCCGCTAGATAGTATGCTTGGGCTTCAGGGATTTATAGGAACTGAGAAGTGGGGGATTGTGAATGCAGGAGGCGGAAGTGGCGCTACTCCGGGACATCCTATGATTAGGGAGATGCTGGATTACAAAAAGGAAATTGCTTTTGAAAGAGAAGACGGAAGCTTAAACTTGGAGTCCAGCGGAACAACGGAATGCATTCCACTCTTGAAGCATGGGTTTGTTCCTGATAATACAGTTCAAAAAATAAACGGATTAACAGTTCTTACATCAGACTTTTTCCAGCCCTATGACTATATGACCGGAGAGACATATGTTACTGGAAATACATTTGGAATTCATCATTTCTATGGGAGTTGGGTTGAGAAGTGAGTATATGTAGTGGATTTTTGGAGTAAGGAGGCTCATATGACCATCGCCATCATCCTGGCCGGAGGCACCGGCAGCAGAATTAAATCAGATATTCCCAAACAGTTCATCGAACTCTCAGGGCAGATGATGATAATGCATGCCCTGGCGCCCTTTGGCGAGAGCGATATGATCGACAATATTCAGATTGTCGCTGATGAGAGCTGGCGGGAGAAGATTGAAGATGCAATCTTTGAGGATCCTGAGAGCCCAGTTGCTGAGAAGTTTCTGGGATTTTCCGATCCGGGCGAGAACAGGCAGATGTCTATATATAATGCCATGAAAGACCTAAAGCAGATCTTTGATGTGGCGCGTACTAACGATGACAGCGCAAATGTCAGCGCTGATGCAAAAGAGAATGCTGACTGCTCCAAGTACATGGTTCACAGCAAATTCAAAGTCATCGACAATATCATCATTCACGACGCAGCACGCCCCTTCGTAACAGTAGAGAATATCGACGAATGTATCAGTGCGCTGGATGACCACGAAGGAGCAATGCCGGTTCTTCCTATGAAAGACACGGTGTATTTTAGTCGCACAGGTAAGCGTGTTGACGAGCTTTTGAATCGCAGTTGCATATACGCCGGGCAGGCGCCGGAAGCCTTCCGCTTTGATAAGTATATGGAGGCGAATGAAGCTCTTTTGCCCGACAAAATCCTTATGGTAAAGGGCTCTACAGAACCGGCAATTATGGCAGGCCTTGACGTGGCAATGATTCCCGGCGACCAGAGGAACTTTAAGGTTACTACTGATGAGGATCTGGCAAGGGCTAGGGAGATATTGGAGTGAAAGCACAAAT
>JAEEGL011406860.1_pt1 | contig 19333 bp, 15 predicted proteins | sample 9134231 | NCBI WGS metagenome assembly JAEEGL01 (sample SAMN16246548, study PRJNA631951) | gut metagenome | biome: gut microbiome; feature: rumen; material: fiber-attached | host: Bos | place: Iran: Karaj | collected 2018-10
TCAGGAAATGTTATCTTTATCATAATAATACGTCCACTAAAAATGGTCGGCAAAGGTACTATTTGTGTTCCGTTTTGCCAATAGTTTTCTTTTTTATTTGCTTTCGCTGAGTTTTGCCATGCGTCCAACGAATTCTGTCACCTTCTGACGGGCGTCGTTGCGGATGGCTTTCAGGTTGTCGCCGCGCTCGGCTGCTGCGGCCTTGCGGGCAGCGTTAATGTCGGCCAGCGTCTTGCCGTAATAATCCAGAATGTCGTTTATCAGGTCCTCGGTGGCCTTGATGTCGACGTTCGGAACCATCATTGTGTATGCAATACATTCGCTAACCATCTCTTTGACAATGAAAGTGATGTCGCCTTTAAGTTGTCTTTTGCTTGCCATAATTTATGAGTTTTAAGTTTTAAGTTTTAGAAGTTTTAAGTTTGGAAGTTTAGAGTTTAAAAGGTTGAGTAAAGTGTAAAGTTTAAGGTGTAATGATTCTTGTTCGTAACTCGTAATTCATAATTCGAAATTCTAAATCCACTAATACCAAACACCTAACACCCAATACCATTATTTATTCCTCATTACTAAAGAATAACTTATAGAATTTCAATCCTTTGTGCTCGTCAAAGCCTTTCTCGATGTAATCGGGATTGGCGTGCACGTAAATGTGGAAATTCTTGTCGAGTTTAATCACGCTGCGGAAGTATTTCTTGCCGCGTTTGACTGCTTCGCCCGAAATCTCGAACTGGTCGATGGGTGAGAGCATCTTCTGGTTTTCAAACTTGCGCTTGTAGTCTTCAAACGCCGCGCTAACCTGCTCGTTGCCAATAACATCGTTCTTAAACTGCTCGCTGTCGAAAAAGTCGTTGGTGTTGAAAAACTGCTCGGCGCGTTTCATAAACGTCACTTGGTCGGCCTTGTCAACTTTGTTTTGCGATGTAAGCATGTCTTGGCTGAAATTCTTGCAGATGTCGAATAGTTGGTTGGTTTGATAGTACTCGTTCTCGCGCGGCATCACGTTCAGGAAACTCTCGCGCCAGTACATCGCCTCGTCGCCGCGGTTGGTGCTGTCGACAATGGCCACCTGGTAGCCTGTCTCGCGTTCGTTGTTCAAAATCAGACAGCCTTTGTCCAACTTCTTGATATTGATGCCATTTTCGTATTCAACACCGTAACTGTCGCCTTGCTGGCACACCTTTATATATGTGTCCTTGTTTTCCGATTTGAAGATTCCGATGGCGTCAACTGCTACACCGTCAATTTGTATTCCGCTGAAATACACCATATAAAATTCGCCCGTTTTGATGTTCGGGTGGTTCGATTTTTCGTACAGATGCCAGGCGATGTTGGTTGATTGCTGGTAGAACTGGGCATTGTCGTCGAACACCTTGCTGACGCAGTCGTAAACCGCATTTTGCTGTAAATCTTCGTTATCCACAAACTGGTAGAAGTATTCGGTCTTGAAATGCGACAGAAAATATGTCTTCAGAATGTCTTCGGCAGTCTCGTCGAAGATTTGCGTCGGTGCTTTCGACAATTGCACGCCCTGTTCTTCGGAGCGGCTGCCGATGTTGTGCACAACAATCTGATTCAGTGTTACTTCGCTATAATCAATCATATGGGTGATATTTTGTGCGCAAATGTAATAAAAGGTTGTTTCGACTGAAATAATGATGTAAAACAAAAAAAGCATACCTTTCGAAGTCATAATATGTAACAATGATGAAACGCAAATATTTAATTTTCAGTCTTATGTCGTTATTAACCGTCTCGTGCGCCGACACACAAAATCCATTCTTCGCAGAGTTTGACACGCCATACGGAGTGCCACCGTTCGATAAGATTAAAACCGAGCATTATATGCCCGCCTTTATTGAAGGAATGCGGCAGGATTCGCTTGAAATAGAAGCAATTGCTAACAATCCCGAACCGCCGACTTTCGCCAACACCATCGAAGCGCTTGAGTATTCTGGCGCCATGCTCGACCGTGTGAGCAGCGTCTTTTTTAATCTCTATTCGGCTGATACAAATGATGATATGGATGCCATTGCTGAGAAGGTTTCGCCTTTGCTTTCCGACCATTCTGACAATATCACTCTGAACGCTGCGCTCTTCAAACGAATCAAGGCTGTTTACGACAAGCGTGATTCGCTCAATCTCAATCATGAACAGATGCGGTTGCTCGAAAAGAGATATCAGAGTTTCGTTCGCAGCGGCGCTAACCTTTCCGATGAGCAGAAAGCCCGCCTGCGCGAGATTAACAAAGAGTTAGGCTTGCTCGATATCAAATTCGGCGGCAATGTTTTGGCTGAAACCAATGCCTATCAGAAATGGATTGACAATGAGCAAGAACTGGACGGCCTGCCGCAAGATGTTAAGAACGCTGCCGCCGAAGAAGCCGCTGCCGCTGGGCAGCCTGGCAAATGGCTCTTCACAACGCAGAAATCGAGTTTTATCCCTGTGCTTCAATATTGTACGAACCGCCAACTGCGCAAGGAACTGCTCATCGCCTACACAATGCGCGGCAACAACAATAACGAGTATGATAATAAATCGGTTATCAATCAAACGGTTAGGCTGCGTGTCGAAAAAGCGAAAATGTTCGGTTTTGACAATCCTGCCGACATGATTCTCGAGACATCGATGGCCAAAAACTCTAAAAATGTGATAGATTTCCTGCCTTCGGTTTGGGAGCCGTCGTTGGCGCAGGCTAAAAAGGAAGCCGCTGAACTTCAAAAACTTATGGATGCTGAAGGCCGTGGCGAGAAACTGGAGCCGTGGGACTGGTGGTTCTACGCAGAAAAACTGCGCCGCGAGAAATACAATCTCGACGAAGAAGCGCTGAAGCCATATTTCAAACTTGAAAACGTACGCCAGGGTGTGTTCGATTTGGCCACAAAACTCTATGGTCTGAAGTTCGAAAAACTGCCGGGAATGCCAGTTTATAATCCTGATGTTGAAGTGTTTAAGGTTATGGATGCCGATGGCTCGCTATTGGGCATTTTCTATGGCGATTACTTCCCGCGTGCAGGAAAACGCGGCGGCGCCTGGATGAACAACATCTGCGAGCAGTATGTGAAGGATGGTGTTGACCATCGGCCAGTGATTTGCAATGTCTGCAACTTCACCAAACCCACTGCCGACAGGCCTTCGCTGCTGACGATGGATGAAGTGGAGACCCTTTTCCACGAGTTTGGCCATGCGCTGCACGGATTCCTGTCGAAGTGCACCTATGCAAGTTTGTCGGGCACAAATGTGCCGCGCGATTTTGTTGAGATGCCTTCGCAACTGATGGAAAACTGGTGCTACGAACCCGAAGTAATGCGCTCATACGCAAAGCATTACCTGACTGGCGAAACTATTCCCGACTCTCTTATTGCAAGCTTGCAACGCGCCAAAACGTTCAATCAAGGATTTGTGATGACAGAACTGCTGTCGGCCACCATCCTTGATATGGACTATCATCTGATAACAACCACCGATTCGATTGATGTAGAAGCATTTGAAAAGGCTTCGATGGAACGTATGGGTATGATTCCACAAATAATCGTTCGCTACCGAAGCACCAACTTCAGCCACATTTTTACAACAGGCTATGAAGCAGGCTATTACAGTTATACATGGGCGGCTGTTTTGGATGCCGATGTTTTCGCAGCCTTCAAGGAGACGGGCGACATCTTCAACCGCGAAGTGGCCACCAGTCTGCGTTGCAACATTCTAGAGCGTGGCTTCACCGACGACCCGATGACTCTCTACGTCAACTTCCGCGGTCGCCAACCCGACCCAAAGAATTTGCTGCGTAAGAAAGGATTTATTCAGTAATTAAGGATAGAAAAGAATACGCTGACGACTCGTTGTCAGGCACAATAGTAAAACTTCAACCTTAGCGGTTGAAGTTTTTTTTGTTTAGGAAACCAAATTATAACAAATGGCCTTGCGTTAGCGTTTGTATTTGGAAAAGATGATACTGCATGAACGCAAAAAAAACTACATTTGCAACAAACAACACTATGTCAGCAATTGACCAGAAACGGATAGCGAAAAACACCTTGCTGCTTTATGTGCGGATGATAGTTGTAATGCTTGTAGGGCTTTACACATCACGCGTAGTACTTGATGCTTTGGGCAAAGAGTTTTTTGGCATCTACGATGCAGTTGCTGGTATTGTACTTATGGCCTCTTTCATAAGCGAGACAATGCTTTCTGCTTGCCAGCGGTGGTACGCTTTCGAAATGGGTAGAGGCAATCATAATGAACTCAACCGCACATTCTGCATAAGTTTTACTATCTTTTTCATAATTACTGCAATAATTGCAATATTGGCCGAAACAGCGGGTGGTTGGTTCCTTGAAAATAAGATGAACGTTTCGGGACATATTGTTGCTGCAAAATGGGTTTTCCATTTCAGCGTCATATCGTTCTGCATTCAGATTTTGCGATTCCCGTATCAGGGAATGGTGGTGGCTAAAGAGAAGATGAAGGTCTATGCTTATCTGAGTTTGGTCGAAGTTATTATAAATTTGTCGATTGCATTCGCTTTGGCTCATACGTCCGACATTAAAGAAGACCGTCTGATTCTGTATGCTGCGCTAATGGTGGGTGCACAACTGTTGGTATCGGCTTTCTATTGGTTATATTGTAAATTATTTTACACAGAATGCCACTACCGGTTTGTTTTTGATATGTCGAAATTTAAGGAGATGTTCTCGTATGCGGGCTGGAATATGATTGGCTCGTGTGCTGATGTCTTTAAAAGCTATGGTCTGGGCATATTGATAAACGTGGCGTTTGGTCCGATTGCTAGTGCGGCTAAGGCTATAGCCAGCAAGGTTTATTATACTATTCGACAATTAAATGCTAATTTTTTCTCCGCAGTTAGGCCGCAATTGGTAAAATCTTATGCAGCTGGTGAGGTGGCTGAAATGCGCAATCTTATATGCCAAAGTACACGAATATCTTTTTTCCTTCTTTTTGTGGCGGCACTACCCATTTTTTTGGAAGTGGATTTCATTCTTCCACTCTGGTTACGAGGCCGCAACGTCCCTGCGGAGTCGTACATTTTCACTCGTTTGCTTGTAATTGAGTGTCTGCTAAACGCTCTAGTCAGTCCGTTGGCATCATCAATACAAGCCACGGGTAAAGTCCGTAATTATCAAATTGTTATCGGACTAACATTATTGCTTATTATACCCGTGGCTTATTTGGGCATTAATTGGTTCGGTTTCCCCGCAGAATCGGTGTTTATGGTTTCAATTGTTATGACACTGATAACGCAAGTATTACGTACATTATTTGTCAGGAAACAAATAGGTCTACTAATCTCTGATTACTTGAAAAAAGCCATATTGCCGATAACAATAGTTGTTCTGGTGAGTTCGGCATTGTCAATAGGATTTCAAGCTGTATGTGATAACATTTTTGCTGACAATACTATAAAGTCGATATGTGTTGTATTGTTTTCGGTTTTGATTGTTTGCTTAACTACAGTGTTTGTAGGATTGACACAATCAGAAAGGAAGAATGTTATGAAGATGATGGCTAGCTATGTTTGCAACAAAAAAAGGCAATAATGATAGATGACAAAATACAAGAGGAACTCAGAGCGAAATACAATCCCGACGGCTCGGTTCTTCGCCAAATACAGCTTGGAGCACTTGATACCCTTATTGAGTTTGATTCTGTATGCAAAAAAAACAACATTCAGTATTGGCTTGATTCGGGCACACTTCTAGGTGCAATGCGTCATGGAGGCTTTATTCCTTGGGATGACGATGTTGATATTTGCGTGTCGCGGCGCGATCTTAGACGGTTGCTAAAATGCCTGAAACGTGACCTTGGCGGTAATTTTAGACTGCACAATGGTCGAAAGGACAACTATCCAGATTCCGTTAACCATTGTCTGATCTCTCGCGTTCTGAACGAAAGAGTGTTGGTGTCAAGAAAAAAAGATATTTATGGGAATTCGCTTTACGAACCTATTTGGATAGATATTTTCCCGCTTGAAAACGGGTCTCTTGCGATAAAAAAAATAGTTGAAAAAACATATGGAAAGTTCCTGCGAAGGAAAACGTTTATGATTCAGGATGGTAAATTCAAGCATTTATTGTCGGTAGTTTTAGAGTTTGTTTCATTACCGTTTATCCAACTTCTCCGTTTCTATGGGCGTTTATTTCACGGAACAACCTACATCCATGATTATGGTATCAATTTCAATTCTTTACGCCACAAAAAGGATGTTTTTCCTCTTATCGAACACAGTTTTGAAGGAGTTATGTTCCCTTGTCCTGGTAATGCGGATAATTATCTTTCAAAATTGTATGGGAATTGGCATTTGCTGCCTGAAACAGGAATAAACCATTATTTTGTCGCTATAAAAAAGCAATAATACCAATAGTTGTCTTTAATTTGTACACATTAGTTGCGTGTTCTGCAGTATTATTTTCAAAATATAGTATATTGCCAAAACATAATAAAATAGGGAAATGCAAGCAATAATTTTAGCGGCCGGAATGGGCAAGCGACTTGGCGAGTACACACAAAACAACACTAAATGCATGGTTCCTGTTAATGGGACAATGCTTATCGACCGACTGCTCAATCAGTTGAAGGGACTGAATCTCAAAAGGATAGTAATTGTGGTCGGGTACGAGGCATCAAAACTTGTCAGTCATCTTGCTGACAGACAGAAAGAATTGAATATTGAGTACGTTGAAAACCCAATTTTCGATAAAACTAACAATATATATTCGCTCTATTTGGCAAAAGAAAAACTTAAACAAGATGATACTTTGCTGATAGAGAGTGATTTGATTTTCGAAGACAGTGTCCTCAACCTAATAGTCGGAAGCAAGGAACCGAATCTGGCACTCATTGCAAAATACGAAACGTGGATGGATGGAACTATGGTGAAAATCGACAATGACAACAACATTGTCAATTTCATAACCAAAGCGGCATTCCGTTACGAAGACACTTGTGAGTATTATAAAACCGTCAATATCTATAAGTTTTCAAAAGATTTTTCCGCAAACAAGTATGTTCCTTTTTTGGATGCATACATTAAAGCAGTCGGAAACAATGAGTATTATGAGAACGTGTTGCGGATAATTTCGTTCCTTAATTCTCACGACTTGAAAGCTTTGCCGCTTGATGGCGAAAAATGGTATGAAATTGATGACAAGCAGGATTTGGATATCGCCGAAGCCTTGTTTGCCGAAGACAAAGACATTATTAGAAAATATTACGGGCGATATGGCGGTTTCTGGAGGTTCCCAAAAATGCTGGATTTCTGTTATTTGGTAAATCCATATTTTAGAAGTTCCAGCATAATTGATGAGATGCAGGCGAATTTTAAAACTCTTGTAGCGGAATATCCATCGGGGTTGAAAGTCAATACGTTAATTGCAAGCAAGTGCTGGGGCGTAAAAGAAGAATATATAATTCCGGGCAATGGTGCAGCAGAACTGATTAAGGCTTTAATGGAAATGTTGCCTGGAACATTGGGTATTATCCGTCCAACTTTTGAAGAGTACCCCAACAGACGTAAGCCGGAGGAACTTGTAACTTTTATTCCGCAGAACGACGAGTACCGATATTCGGCACAAGACTTGATTGATTATTTTTCGAAAAACCACGCGGACAACCTTCTGCTGATAAATCCCGACAATCCGTCAGGGAATTTTATTCCGTTCGCAGATGTTTGCCGCATTGCCGATTGGTGCGGCAAAAACAATGTCAGGCTGATAGTTGACGAGAGTTTTGTTGATTTCAGTACAGATTGGGAAAACAACTCACTGCTTCACAACGATATTCTGGAAAAATACCCGACTATGGTTGTAATGAAAAGTATTTCAAAAAGCTATGGAGTTCCAGGCATACGGCTTGGAATTTTGTGTTCGGCAGACAAAACTCTGATTGTGGAATTGAAAAAAACGGTCAGCATATGGAATATCAATTCGTTTGCGGAGTTTTTTATGCAGATTTTCACAAAATACGAGAAAGACTATAGGAAAGCGTGTGCCAAATTTATTGAAGAACGTGCTGATTTTGAAAGCAAATTACGTGAAATCAAATATTTACGAGTGATTCCATCTCAAGCGAATTATTTCCTTGTTGAAATTATGCAGCCGTACACCGCAAATGGTATTGTAATTGAAATGTTAAAGCGTTTCAACATCCTAATGCGCGACTGCACATCGAAAGCCGGGCTCAACGCTAAACAGTATATGCGTATTGCTGTCAGGAGTCACGAAGATAATACGAAACTGATTGATGGATTAATGCAATTATGATTAAAATATGCATTTGCGGTGGAGGTGCGTTAGGTCATGTTTGCGCAGGAGTTATATCTTCGAATGAAGATGTGACATTGAATATCCTAACACGAAATCCCGAGAAATGGAGTAAAATAATTGAAGTCACTGACAGCAATGGGAAAAAATACATAGGAAGAATCAATGAAATCAGCGATAATCCCCAAATTGTGGTTAAAAACTGTGACATAGTATTTCTTTGCCTTCCTGGATTTGCTATAGAAGACGAGCTGAAATGCATAAAACCATATTTGTCTAAAAAAACAGTTATCGGGTCGATAGTGTGCAGTACGGGTTTTTTCTTCGCCGCACATAAAATATTCGATTCACAATCTAAACTGTTTGGCTTTCAACGAACCCCGTTCATTGCTCGGGTGGAAGTTTATGGACATTCGGCTAATCTTTTAGGTTACAAGCCTAAAGTTTACATTGCGACGGAAAATATTCTTGATACAGAAGTTTTTCGACAGCTTGTTGGGAAACTTTGGATTACATCCGTGGAGCTTCTAAAAAGTTTTTATGAAGTATCATTGACTAACAGCAATCCGATTTTGCATACGGGACGTTTGTATTCGTTATTTCATAATTGGGATGGTAAACCATTTGACCGCAATATCTTGTTTTATGAAGAATGGTCTGACGATTCTTCTGATACAATTATAAAAATGGATGAAGAATTTTTCAGCTTGTTAGGAAAATTGCCAGTTGAGAAAGATTCTATTCTCCCACTTTTGAAGTATTACGAGAGTTCGGATGCAGCGAGTCTTACGAAAAAGATTAAGAGCATACCTGCCTTTCGGGGATTACTGTCTCCTATGAAAGAGACGGATAATGGTTTTGTCCCCGATTTTCAAAACAGATATTTTATTGAAGATTTTCCATTTGGACTCCGTTTTATTAAAGAATTAGCGGAAAAATATGATATTAGCACCCCTGTTATAGACAAGGTTTATGAGTGGGGAATGGGTAAAATAAATTGCAATAATTTATTAGGATAATGTCAGGAGTATCGGAATCAATAAATAGCGCAGAATTAAAAGCGAAATACAACCCAGAAGGCAGCGTTTTCAGACAATCGCAGCAGGCTGCGCTGGAAATACTTATCGAATTTGATCGAGTGTGCCGATCCAACAATTTGCAGTATTGGTTAAGCTATGGAACCTTATTGGGCGCGGTACGTCATGGAGGATTTATTCCGTGGGACGATGATGTTGATGTCTCGATGCTTGCTGAAGATTATAAAAAATTCATTGAAATTGGTGCTTCACAGCTGGAAAATGGTTATTTCTTGCAAACAGAAAAAAACGAGCCTCAGTCAGGTGTTGGTCGCGGTATTTTTAAAATACGCAAAGACAATACTTTTTATATTAACGATTTCGATGTGTTCACAACCGATTACCATCGCGGTATTTTCATCGATGTTTTTGAGGCAGTCGAGTACCCTACGTTAGCAAAGCCCGCGTTTCGTTTTTTCTTAAATTGGTTTCAAAAGTGTTTCGGCTTTTTCCATTACAATCGGCCACTGACATTGATGAATATCATTCGGTATTTTGTCTTTCCGGTTATCTATGCTGCATTGAAAATTGTTTTCAAATTGATCTGTATTGCACGTTCAAAAGATCGGATTTTTTCACCGATGGAACGACTTACTTATGGTTATCCGACATTGAAAACTGATATGTTCCCGTTGTCGGAAGTTGAGTTTGAAGGGCATAAATTTTATGCGCCTGGCAATCCAGATGCTTATTTGAAAAACATTTATGGCGATTATATGAAGATGCCGCCAAAGGAGCAGTGGCGGATTCACGCCAAGTTTATATGTCCCGATTTGTCACAATGCCACCATAATTTGTAGTCTATGCCACAATACGATTATCTTATAGTCGGTGCCGGATTGTTCGGCAGTATGTTCGCCTACCAGGCGCGCAAAGCTGGCAAGCGGAGCCTTGTCATCGATCGCAACCCGCACGTTGGCGGTGGTTGCTACACCGAGAATCAGGCTGGAATCAATGTTCACAAATATGGGCCGCATATTTTCCACACATCTAACCAACAGGTTTGGGATTTTGTGAACAGCCTTGTGCCGTTTAACAATTTCGTCAACTCACCAATAGCCAGCTACAAAGGCAAACGCTATAATCTGCCATTCAATATGAACACGTTTCATCAGCTATGGGGTGTGACAACACCCGATGAGGCTAAGGCAATAATTGAAAGTCAGAGGGCAGAATATGCCGACATTCAAGAACCGCGAAATCTTGAGGAACAGGCATTGAAACTTGCCGGGCGCGACATATACGAGATGCTAATTAAAGGCTATTCCGAAAAACAGTGGGGAATGAAGGCAACGGAAATACCGGCTTTTGTTATACGTCGTTTGCCGTTCCGTTTCGAATACAACAACAACTATTTCAACGATACCTTTCAGGGTATTCCTATTGGCGGTTATACAAATATTTTCAATAAGTTACTCGATGGCAGTGATGTCCGGCTGAATACCGATTATTTCGAAAACCGTCAGTTTTTTGACTCTCAGGCCGATATTATTGTCTATACAGGCCAAATTGATGCTTTCTACAACTATCGGTTTGGCCAACTCGATTTCCGCTCGCTACGATTTGAGCATAAAACCGTAGAAGGAATTAAGGATTTTCAAGGAAACGCTGTGGTCAATTACACAAGCGCAGAAGAGCCTTACACAAGATGCATCGAGCATAAACACTTTGAGTTTGGCCAGCAACCCGACACAGTCATAACCTACGAGTATTCTCAAAAGTGGGAGCGGGGTGCGGCGCCGTATTATCCCATCAACAACAGTCGAAACAATGCTCTATACGAGCAATATGCGGCATTGGCGGCGCAAGAGAAAAATGTTGTGTTTGGAGGCCGTTTGGCCGAATACAAATACTATGATATGCATCAAATCATTGAGAAAGTGTTAGATATGACGATATGAATAAAGACTGGCAGAAATTACAATCCGGAACAATTGATTGTCTGAGACCTATTTTTGCGTTAATGGTGGTCGGTCTTCATGTCAGACAGTATTATACTGATGGAACAGAATCTTTTTTCGATGGTTTGTATGAAGCGTCGGCGATTTCAATTTTCAGAGTATTGTTTTCAGTTGCAGTTCCTGCCTTTTTCTTGATTTCGGGGTGTCTATTTTTTAAAAAATTAGAAGACTGGAATACCAATGTATGGTTATCTAAGGTAAAAAAACGAGGAGTTACTCTTTTAATACCGTATCTGCTTTGGAATCTGATAGCTATTTGCGGATTTTTTATAACACGAACAGCTGGATGTTTGATAAAAGGCAATGAGTCGATTAATATTATTTCTGTATTGAATGAACGCGGTTGGTTTCGTTTATTTTGGGACAGATGTTTGTATGGGGTTGTGCGTCCCGACGAAATAAACCTTTTTGGAGTATCGGTTGGCCAAGGCACGCCGATGGATGAACCTGCCTGGTTTCTTCGCGATCTTATGGTTGTAGTGCTCATGTCGCCAATAGTATTTTTTATGATTAAGAAAGCAGGCAAGCTGTTTCTTGTGCTGGTGGGTCTGTTATATTGTGTCGATTTGTGGATACCATATGTTGGTTTTTCTTCAAAAGCATTTTTTATGTTCTCTGTTGGCGCGTGGTTTTGCATCAACCGATTGAATATGTTGGAGTTTTTCTGCAAATATTCTAAAATGCAGTTATTCCTGTCGATATTACTTCTTATTATTGCTTCTGTTTCTTTTAATGGCAACAAATGGATTTATTGCATATCCTCGAGATTGTTTGTTTTAATCGCCATTCCCATGTTCTTCAACATTGGAGCGTGGTTGGTGGAGAAACAGAATCTGAATTGTCATTCTGTTTATTCGGCTATGTCAAAAAGTTCTTTCTTTGTGTATATGATACACACAATACTTGTTGTTGATGCAGTTAATTGGTTGTTGACTTGGCTTTTACGTCCGAATAATGATGCTGTGAATTTTATTTTAATGGTATCAGGAACGATTTTGGTTTATATCATTTGCCATTGCATATACTTAATTATGAATATATTTATGCCAAAAGTATTGGCTGTGCTTACTGGCGGCAGAGTTGTTGTCGATAAAAAAACATCAGAGAAATGAGCAAACTCCTTTCTATAATCATCCCGACCTACAATATGGAGGCACTGCTCCCGCGATGTCTCGATTCGTTGCTTGTTGATGGAGCCTTGGAGCACATAGAGGCAATGGTAGTCAACGATGGCAGCAAGGATGGTTCGCTTGCCGTAGCCCAAAGTTATCAGGAGCGCTTTCCCGATTCGGTGACAGTCATCGACAAGCCCAACGGCAACTACGGCTCCACTATCAATACGGCGTTACCTGTAGCCAAAGGCAAGTATGTCAAGATTCTTGATAGCGATGATTATTTCAATTCCGATGGTTTGCTTGCTTTCCTTGCAGAATTACAGACGGCTGATGCAGATATTCTGGTCACTCATTTTACGGTTCTGAATGCAGATGGCAAAACTGAATTGTCGAAATATAATGTCTATGGTAAAGAACCATATGAGTACGGACGTGTTTATGAGCTTGATAATGTTCTGAAAGACGGTTATATACGATTCTTTTTGATGCATGGACTGACGTACCGCACAAAGATGTTGCGCCAGATGAACTACCGCCAGACCGAAGGTGTGTCGTACACCGATTTAGAGTGGGCTACATATCCGTTGTTTGTTGCCCAAAGTATCGTTTTTTACAATATCGATTTGTACCAATATAATTTGGCTCGTGAGGGGCAGACTATGAACCCACAGGTTTTGGTTCGCAACATCGGGCAATTGGAAAAGGTTACAGACCAGTTGCTCAAGTTTTTCGGCAATTATGACAAATATAAGTTGTCGCCTGTCCGTTTGCAGTTTTTGCGGCAATATTATTTGAACAGACTAAGGATTGTCTGCAAATGTCATCTTCTTGATATGCCGCGCGAAATGTTTGATTCCGAACGTTTTAGTTGCGCCGAATCAGAATATCAGAAGGTTTGCGAACAATTTGATTTGGGGACTATAAAACTTTATCCCGAAAACAAAATACTTCATTTCGATGCAATGGCTTACTGGCATCGCCGCCACCAACGGTGGCCGTCTTGGTTCGAACGATTTAATTCGTTATGTGATAGGATTATGAAAAATCTATATGTAAGAATATTCCGATAAATGCTCTCGCTAATTGTTTGTACATATAATCGCGATAAATTCATTTACAGCAGTTTACAAAAGATTGCTAAAAACGGATTCCCTGTGTCTGACTATGAAATTTTGCTGATCAACAACAATAGCACTGATGATACTGAGCGGTTGTGCCGACAGTTCGATGCTGATTATCCGCAGGTGCAGTTCCGATATTTTGTTGAGACTAGTCAGGGGCTGTCTTTTGCGCGAAACCGAGGAATTGCCGAAGCTAATGGCGATTGGTTGGTCTTTTTAGACGATGATGCAATGCTCTGTTCGGACTATTTGGCCAATTTGTCGGTTTATCTTCAGAAATATCCCGATGCAGGTGCTTTTGGCGGAAAAATCACACCAGCCTTTGAGTCGGGCGAAACACCCGCATGGCTTTGCCGATGGACCTATTCGTGGGTTTCGGCATTGGATATGGGGCGCGAAGTGTCGCTGTTCAAAGGAAATAAATATCCGATAGGAGCTAATATGGGTATCAGTCGCGCTGTAGCCGATAAGTGTGGAATGTTCAACACCGCTTTGGGTCGCAGCAAGAAGAACCTGATGGGGGGCGAGGAAAAAGACATTTTCAATCGTATAAAGGCCGCTGGTTTCCCAATTTATTATTTCCCCAAAGCCGCCGTGGAGCACATTATTCCGCCACACCGCACTACGGCGGATTTTATTGCCAAATTGGGTGCGGGGATAGGCGCAAGCGAGCGTTTGCGCTGTAAAAACATTGGTACCAAAGCCTTACTGAAACGCTACATTTCAGAAATTTTGAAATGGGGCGCAACTATCACATTATGGGTGTTTTATATATTGACATTGCGCCCAGCTTGCGGTAATATGCTTGTCAAATTCAGATGGAACGTGAGTGCCAATTTGTTTTTTGACAGATAGAAAATGCATACAAACACACCTGCAGATGGTGTTCGTTCGTTATTCTGCCTTCAAACTCTTTCGTATGCCCCAGCCGATGCTTCCGGCCACGAATGCCAGCATAAGAATCAGACAGGCAACGCCCACCTTGTCGCCTTTGTAGACAGTGTCGGGGCGGAACTCGAAACGTATATGGTGTTCGCCTGCCGGGATGTTCAGCGCGCGCAGAATATAATTGGCACGGAAAATCTCGGTGGGTTGTCCGTCGATGTAGGCTTTCCAGCCGTAGGGGTAGTAGATTTCAGAGAAAACGGCCGTTTTAGCCTGATTTGAATTTGATGTATATTCCAAAACGTCAGGCGCGTAGCTTGTTAAGCTGATGCTTGCTGCCGTGTCGTGGGCGGTGTTGAAATTGCTTACCAAATTTACGAATTTAGCGTCAGTAACTATTGTCGATGGTGATTTGATGCTGTTCAGCGCGTCGCACTCTTCGCGTGGTGATTCGGCCACAATAAGTGAGTCGGCAAACCAGCAGTTGCCCCAGGCTTCGCTGTTGAGCATCGGTGTCGCGCCCTGCTCGGTTTGCTGAATTATATATTTGGTGTTCAGCATGTTCAGCACGGTCATGTTGCCGCGCGAGATGTGTTCGTCAATCAAATCCTGATAGCGGCGCAGTTTGGCTGCGTGGTAGCCGCCCACCGATTTCAGATAGTACGATGTGCGGGCATCGTTGAACGTGTTGCTTGTCAGGTTCAGGACGCGGAAATCGGGGTCGGTGTCGCGCAGAATCCGTTCTTCGTAGTCGGTCTTTGCAAAGTAGCCTTTCTTGTCTTTCTCGTTCACAAAGTTATCGTTATTGAAATAACGCTTGTTCACCGACCAAAGGTCGATGAGCACCAGGCAGCCGATGGCAATTAGCATCGGTTTAACTTTGATTTTTCCGGCTACAAACAGCCACAGCGTACCAAACGCAAGTGCGATGAATAGCAGTGAGCGGAATGCGTCTGATGTCAGCATTGATGCGCGTTCGCTCACAATCAGCTTGTTGACCCAGTCGGGCAACTGACGGAAAATCTGCTCATCGTTGGCCGATGTGAAACTGAACATTGAGCCGCCGAACAGTGCCAGCAGCAGGCAGATGCCGCCGGTTATGCCGCCCGAAATGCAGAGCGCACGTTTAAGTTCCTGTTTGCCAATGCGTTTGTCGATAATCTGCTGAATTGCCATAAATCCGAGAATCGGCATCGCCACTTCGGCCACAACCAATATCGACGACACCGCGCGGAACTTGTTATACATTGGGAAATAGTTGAAAAACAACGATGTGAGTCCTTCAAAATGACGTCCCCACGAGAGCAGGATTGAGAAGACCGTAGCGGCCAGCAGTGCCCATTTGTAGGGGCTTTTCACAATTATCAGTCCAAGCAGGAACAGGAAACAGACAATGGCGCCAACGTAGACAGGACCTTCGGTGAAGGGCTGGTCGCCCCAGTACATCGGCAGGCTTTGGCAGAATTGTTTCGCGTTGCTTTTTGGCACGCCCTGCTTCACCATTTCGTCGTAAAGATTTGATTTTGTGCCGACATTATAGTGCGACGAGCCGCCGTTGAAGTTAGGCACCAGCAGCGTCATTGTTTCGCCAACGCCGTAGCTCCAGCTCGTTGCATAGTCGAAATCAAGACCTTTCTGAGTCTTGCCTTCAGCGCTGTTTAACTCAGAGTGTCCGCCGCGCATGGTTTCTTTCATATACTCGGAATTGGTTTTGATGTTGCTGTAGCCGGTTCCGAGACCGATGCCCAGCGATGCTGCGAAAACGCAAACCCCGATAATCAGGTCTTTTATTCTATTGTCTTTCAGATGAATATAGACTTCAGCCACACCAAATATACCCACCATCATCATGAAATAATAGGCCATCTGCGGGTGCAGAATCATTCCGAAAGCTGTAAAAACCATTGTCAGACTGGCGCCTAGCAGATATCGTTTTTTGAAAATATAAACGAACCCGGCTATCACGGCAGCCATATAGCCGATGGCATATACCTTATGGATGTGACCGGCTGCGATAATTATCAGGAAATAAGTGGATAACGTTACTGCAATCGATCCGATTATCGACAGCCATTTGCTCACATCGAAGGCGCGCATCAGTATGAAAAAACCGAAAAGATAGGTCAGGAACCATGCCCAAACCGACCCTAGAAAGAATGTGTATGCTTTGCGTAATATGCTGATTATCTTTGATGAAGTTGTCGGAAATGAGATTTGGAATGTGGGCATTCCGCCAAAGAGCGAGTTGGTCCAGTACGATGTGTTGCCAGTGGTTTTTGCGTATTCGCCAACTTCGTGGCCGATACACTGACCGCTCACTACATCGCTTTGCGACAGCACTTTACCTTCCACTGCCGGCCAGCAGTAGGCGGTCGCCAATGCAATGAATATTCCGATTGCCGCCAAGTACGGCACAAATTTCTTAAAATCGATTCCCTTCATAATTATTTGTGTTATTGTTATTTGCAATAATATAATCCGATGTTTGGAATGGTGCGAAAGTAGTTAAAAAAAACATACCAAACCTATTCCAATTTGAACCGCAGCCGCCAGCGTTTTGTGTCAGCGTCCCAGTCGTGGCTGATGATTTTGAAGCGGCCGATTTCCGCGGTGTTGCCCACGTGCAACCCGATGCAAAGGCACTCGTCGTAGTCGCCGACTTTCACCACACGCACCGTTTCCGACGCATCGTCGGGCAGGCGGCTCAGGTCGAAGCGCGATTGGGCTTCGGCTTGCGTGATGAACTCGGTTGTGACGGCCAGATGGCTGTCAATCACACGGTTGACTTCCGTTTCGAGTGCCGTCACTTCGCTGTCAGTGGGGCAGTGGTCGAGCCGGTAGTCGAGCTTGCTTTTTTTGCGCTCGATGTGCGCTTCAAACGCCCGCCCGCAGCCGAAAAGATTAATCATTGCGCGGTTCACAATGTGCTCGGTGGTGTGCATCGGCGGAAACTCTTCCTTGTTGTGAGTGTTAAGGGTTATGTCGTTCATTATTCAGCATTTAAGTTGTTCTCAATCCTTCATCCCGATAGCTGTCGGGACTTCAATCCTTATCTTCAGTCCATCGTAAGCAGGCAGGACATTGTCGGGCAGAATCTTTATAAGTTCGTCATACACAGGGATTTTGTGGCTGATATGCGTCAGATAGGCGCGGTGCGGCTTGAGTTGGCCGATGATGTCGAGCGCTTCGCCAAGACTCAAGTGCGCGGGGTGCTGTTCAATGCGCAGAGCATTGATAACCAAGGTGTCAAGACCTTGCAGTTTTGCCATCTCGCTGTCGGGGATGGTTTTGGCGTCAGTGATGTAGGCAAACTGCCCGATGCGGAATCCCGTGGTGGGCAGCGTGCCGTGCAGAACGTTTATCGGTGTAACCGTAATACCTTGAACATCAAACGGTTCGTTGCCGATTGGCTGAAGTTCAATCTGCGGTGCGCCAGGGTAGTGCGGCTCGCTGAAGGCGTAGGCGTACTCGCGGCGGATGGTGTCGGTGACGCGCTGTTGGGCATAGAACGGAATGGCGCGGCGCATTATGTAATTGAAGGTTCGTATGTCGTCGATGCCAGCGGTGTGGTCTTTGTGCTCGTGGGTTATGAGCACGGCGTCAATCTGCGTAAAGCCTTCGCGCAGAGCCGCTTGCCGCAGGTCGGGCCCAGGGTCGATGAGCAGGTGGCGCCCTTCGACTTCAATGTAAACCGAACTGCGCAGCCGCTTGTCCTTCGAGTTAACCGACTGACACACTGCGCATTTGCACCCCACAATCGGAATGCCGTGCGACGCCCCCGTGCCTAAAAAAGTTACTTTCATTTCAGTCTGAAATTGTGCGCTAATGTAGTTTCAATATTGCAAACGGCGACTCGGGCGGCAAAAAGTTTTTCCGCACGAGCGAAATCCGTTGCAAATCAATTCTTCAGGCAGGCAAGCGGAACCACATACACGCCGTCGGCTCGACGGTAGCCGTACATTCCGCCTGTCAGAATCAGAAGCAGGTCGGGCTCGCGTATCTTGTTCTGTTTCTCGGTTTTATTATGTTCCGTAATCAGCCGTTTCAGTTCCAGCAGGTGCTTTGCGGCCAGTTCAATCTCGCCACTTCCCAATTTGCACTCAATGAGCGCGTAACGGCCGTCGTTAAGATGCAGAACCACATCGGCTTCAAGGCCGTAGCGGTCGTGATAGTAGCCAACGTGTGTGTCGATGTCCGAAGTGTAGGCTTTCAGGTCGCGAATGCACAACTGCTCGAACATAAACCCGAACGTTTTGAGTTGCGTGGTGAACGAACTCGGCGTCATTTGCAGGGCCGCCACGGCGATGCTTGGGTCGCAGAAAGACCGCTTGGGCGTGTTGCGGATGGCATCTTTGCTGCGTACGGCGGGGCACCACGCGCCAATGTCCTGAATGATAAACAGTTTCTCGAATGCCTTGACATACGAAGTGAAGGTGTCCATTGAGCAGTCAATCTCTTCAGAAGCCGAAACGTCGGCCAGCAAGGTTGTTTTCTTTGCCAAGGTTGAGATGTTGCGGGCATACGAACGCAGAATCATCCGAGCCAGTTTCTCGTCGCGCGAGACACCGTCAACCCTACTCACATCTTCTTTACAGGCGGTGCGGAAATAGTTTTTCGCCACCATAAGTTTCGATTTGTCGTCGCGCAGCCGCAGTGACGCGGGCCAGCCGCCACGGCAGGTTATGAAGATAAGTTGGTCAATATCAACGTCGGAAACCGCTTCGATGTTCATTTGCGGATTGTCGAAAAGGTCTTTCAGGCTGATTTCGCCATTCGATTCTTTCGATTCCCACAGGCTCATCGGCAGCATTTCCATCTGCGATATTCGCCCGTTGCCAGAGTGCAGCGTCTGCGATTTGTCTACGGTGTTCGACCCAGTCAATATGAATTGGCCTTCCA
>JAEEGL015951266.1_pt1 | contig 19333 bp, 23 predicted proteins | sample 9134231 | NCBI WGS metagenome assembly JAEEGL01 (sample SAMN16246548, study PRJNA631951) | gut metagenome | biome: gut microbiome; feature: rumen; material: fiber-attached | host: Bos | place: Iran: Karaj | collected 2018-10
AGAAATTGATAAAATGATGAAAGAGGCTGAAGCACATAAAGAAGAAGATAACAAGAAGAAAGAAGCTGCAGATACAAAGAACGAAGCAGAACAAGTAATCTTTATGACAGAAAAAGCATTAAAAGATCTTGGAGATAAAGTAAGCGACAAAGATAAAGAAGAAGCTGAAAAATTAATCGAAAAAACTAAGAAAGCCTTAGAAAAAGATGATATTGATAAGATTAAAGATGCTAAAGACGAATTGTTAAAGAAAGCTAACGAATTAGCAACTAAAGTATATGAAGAAGCTGCAAAACAAAACAAAACAGAATCTGAATCTACTGAAGAAAAAGAAGATAAAAAAGACAAAGATGACGTCGTAGATGCTGAATACGAAGAGAAATAATAAGAGTTCTAGATATCTAGAACTTCTTACTTGTTAAGGAGGTAACGTGAATAAAAAAGATTATTATGAAGTCCTAGGGGTAGATAAAAATGCCACAGATGCTGAAATAAAAAGTGCCTTTCGTAAACTAGCAAAAAAATATCATCCAGACGTATCAAAAGAAGAAAATGCAGCTGAAAAATTTAAAGAAGCACAAGAAGCATATGCAGTATTATCAGACCCAGAAAAAAGAAAACAATATGATCAATTTGGCCATAGTGCCTTCACCAATCCAAACGGAGGATTCTCCGGTTTCGAAGGATTTGATTTTGGAAATGTATCAGATATATTCGAAGACCTATTCGGAGGTATGGGCTTTTCAACAGGAAGAAGCAGAGGAAGAAGCACTAATAGTCCAAGAAAAGGTTCCGATGTATTATATCATATGACTATCGATTTTGAAGAAGCTGTATATGGTACAAAAAAAGATATCAAAATAGATGTTGAAGAAGAATGCGACGAGTGTCATGGTAAAGGTGGTTTTGATTCTAAAACATGTAAGGAATGCCATGGAAGTGGAACAATAACATCTGAACAACGTACGATGTTTGGAAGCTTTTTGTCAAAAACCACTTGCCCATACTGTAAAGGAACAGGCACCACTTATGAAAGAACATGCTCAGATTGCCATGGAAGTGGAAAAGTAACAAACAGAAAAACCATTACTATAACTATTCCTGCAGGTATCGATTCAGAAAACAGATTACGTTTAGCAGGAAAAGGTGGAGCTGGTTATAATGGTGGCTCTAATGGTGATTTATATATTGAATTTACAGTAAGAGAACATGAATTCTATCAAAGAGAAGAAGATGATATTTATATTGAATTACCATTAACTATAACTGAAGCCACATTGGGAGCTAAAAAAGAAATACCAACATTATATGGCAATGTTGACCTAACCATACCAGCAGGAACTCAAAATGGTGAAAAAATGCGCTTAAAAGGAAAAGGAATAGAAAATGTTAATACCAAAAGAAAAGGTGATATGTACGTAATTACCAAAGTTATCATTCCTGAAAAACTAGATAGAACCCAAAAAAAATTATTTGAATCTTTATCTGAAACTGATTTAGAGAATAATAAATACTTTAAAACATATAAAAATTGCATCAAATAGATGCTTTTTTTATTGTTTTTTGTTATAATAACTTCAATAAAGGTGATACTATGCAAAGATATTTTGCCAAGACGAAAGAAAAAGAAACATTCATTTTATATGATACTGATATCCATCATATAAAAAATGTCATGAGATGTAAATCAAACGATGAAATTGAAGTCGTCCACGATAAAAAAGTCTATATATGTAAAATAATAAACCTAGAACCACTAACTTTAACAATAATAAAAGAAACCAAAGAAAATAATGAATTAGATATTAAACTGACCATTGCTATATCTCTAGTAAATGAACAGAAATTTGATCTAATTTTACAAAAACTAACAGAGCTTGGTGTTGGTACAATAATCCCTATAAAAACAGAAAGAAGTATTGTCAAACTAGATAATAAAAAAATAGATAAAAAATTAGAAAGATGGCAAAAAATATGCAAAGAAGCCAGTGAACAATCACATAGAAATATAGTTCCTGAAATAAAAAATATCATTAACTTAAAAGAATTAATAAATATGAATAATGACTTAAAACTAATATGCTCCCTAGATACTAATACTAAGCCATTATCAACATACTTAAATAGTAATCCAAAAGATATACTTGTTGTAATAGGACCTGAAGGTGGTTTTACTAAAAAAGAAGAAGAAATACTAATAAATAATAAATTTATGCCTACAACTTTAGGCAAAAGAGTAATGAGGGTAGAAACAGCGGCTATATATGTTACTAGTATAATTAATTATATATGTGAGGGATGATACTATGAATTTAATAATTGATTTTTACAAAGATCTAGATACCATAAATCTAATAATATTTTGGGGAATAATAATAGTTATTTTATTGCTGCTTATCTTTTCAATAATTATTGTTAGAAAAAATAAAAAATTAAGAAGAATAATTATAGATAAATCAAAAGAAATTGAAGAGTCAAAAAGTGAATTAGCAATAAAACAAAATATTATAGATAACAAAGAAACAAAGATATATAACATAGAAAACAAAGATGTATATGTACCACCAATAAAAGAAGAAAAAGTAGAAAAAGAAGAAATAACTATAGACAATAACGATGTATATTTTTCTCCTCCAATAAAAGAAGAAACAGAAAATCAAAAGACTGATGAGAGCAACATAGATATAGATATAAATATAGAAAAAGACACAGAAGATGAAGAAGATATAGACATAAAAGAAGAACACTATAATAAAGAAGAAGTAAACGTAAAAGAACAGGAAGAAATACCAATTAAAAAAGAAATAATAATACCCGAAGAAGAAATGCCAACCAAAGAAGAATTTATTGCTGAAGAACATATCAAACCAAAAAGAGAAATAGTTCTTCCAACCGGGCCATATCAAAGAAATGTTCTAAGAGAAATGTCATTAAATCAAACGTCACCAATCGGTATAACAAAAAAAGAAATAAATCCTCAAAAAGAAATATTAAATAAAGAAGTATCACACACTACTATTAACAACATAGAAATAATCGAAGATACCCTACCAACAGAAACATATAAAAACAATTATAAAGAAGAAATGAATAATTCAAAAAAAATAATTAACGAATTATATGAAACCAAACAAAAAGTAGAAAAAGAAAATAATTATTTAAAAGAATTATCTAAAAAAATTGAAGAATCGACTGATAAAATAGAAAGAACAGCCTATGAAATAAAACAAGAAGAAGATGCTATTATTAGCTATGACGAACTAATGAGAAAAAAAGATAGTCTTAAAATTGAAGATGATGAAGATGCTATCATTAGTATCGAAGAATTAAAAAAGAGAAAAATGGAAGAAGAAAAAATATATAACATTACAAAAGAAGAAGAAAACGAAGAATTTATTAGTGAATTAAAAGAATTTAGAAGTGACTTATAAAGCACTTCTTTTAATTGCAATTTAATTATTAATAGTGTATAATTTTTATAGAGGTGATAAACATGATAGATATTAATTTAATTAGGAATAATCGCAAATTGGTCGAAGAAAACATTAAGAAGAAGTTCCAAGATTCCAAATTAGAAACCTTAGATAAAATTGAAAAATTAGATAAAAAATTAAGAAAAGCCAAACTAGAAGGAGATACACTAAGACAAGATAGAAACAAAATGTCCGATGAAATAGGCATATTATTTAAAGATAAAAAAGTAGATGAAGCAAACAAATTAAAAGAAAAAGTAAAAGAAATAAATGAAAAATTATTAAAAATAGAAAAAGAAGAAGAAACACTATCTGAAGAACTTAAAGCTAATATGATGACTATTCCAAATATAATTGCTGATGACGTTCCTGTAGGAAAAGATGATAGTGAAAATGTCGAAGAAGCAAAATTTGGTGATCCTATCGTTCCAGATTATGAAATACCATACCATGCTGATATCATGGCTACATTTAATGGATTAGACAAAGATTCAGCCGGTAGAGTAAGTGGTAATGGATTTTACTATTTAATGGGTGATATTGCTAGACTACATTCAGCAGTATTAACATATGCTAGAGACTTTATGATCGACAAAGGATTTACATATTGTATTCCCCCATTTATGATTCATGGAGATGCTGTAGATGGTGTAATGTCATTCCAAGAAAAATCAAATATGATGTATAAAATTGAGGATGAAGATTTATATCTTATAGGTACATCAGAACATTCAATGATTGCTAAATTCAAAGATCAAATATTAAAAGAATCAGATTTACCAATCACTATGACCTCATATTCACCATGCTTTAGAAAAGAAGTTGGAGCTCATGGTATCGAAGAAAGAGGAGTTTACAGAATACACCAATTTGAAAAACAAGAAATGGTTGTATTATGTAAAAAAGAAGATAGTGAAGATTGGTATGATAAAATGTGGAATTATTCTGTAGAATTATTTAGAACATTAAATATACCAGTAAGAAAACTAGTATGTTGTTCAGGCGACTTAGCAGATTTAAAATATCGTTCATGCGACATTGAAGCTTGGAGTCCAAGGCAAAAGAAATATTTTGAAGTGTGTTCATGCTCTAATTTAACAGATGCCCAAGCAAGAAGATTAGCCATAAGAGTAAAATTAGAAAATGGTGAAAAAGAATTTGTACATACTCTAAATAATACTGTAATTGCACCACCAAGAATGCTAATTGCTTTCCTAGAAAACAATTATGAAAAAGATGGCACTGTTACAATACCTGAAGTATTAAGACCATATATGGGTAATAAAGACAAACTAATTCCTAACAAAAGGTAGGTGCATAATGAAAAATTTAAAAGTAGTTTTCATGGGAACTCCTACTTTTTCTGTACCAGTATTAGAGGCCTTAATTGCAAATACTAACGTATTAATGGTCGTGTCACAACCAGATAGAGAAAAAGATAGAAAAGGTAATTATTTATATACCCCAACAAAAGAAGTGGCTACAAAGCATAATATCGAAGTATTTCAACCAACAAAAGTAAAAGAAGAATATCAAAAAATAACGAGTTTAAACCCCGATATTATTATTACATGTGCTTATGGACAAATAATACCAACAGAAATATTAGAATGTCCTAAATATGGATGTATAAATGTCCATGGTTCATTATTACCTAAACTAAGAGGAGGAGCTCCAATCCATCATGCCATAATTAATGGGGATAAAGAAACCGGTATTACCATAATGTATATGGATAAAAAAATGGATTCTGGAGACATTATTAGTCAAAGAAAAATAACCATCGAAGAAAACGATAATTTAGATATAGTATATAATAAAATGTCCCTACTAGGTAGAGATTTATTAATGGATACACTTCCAGATATTATAAGAGGAACTAACAAAAGAATTAAACAAAATGAAGAAGAAGTAACGTTTGGATATAACATAACTAAAGAAGAAGAAAAAATAGATTTCAATAATTCTAGTATTAATATCCATAATCTAATCAGAGGATTAAGCTCTATCCCTGGAGCATATTGCTACCTAGATGATAAAAGACTAAAAATATATGAATCATTTATTACAGATAAAAAAAGCACAAAAAATCCAGGAACAATCGAAGATATAACTAAAGAAGGACTATATATAAGCACAAATGATAAACAACTAAGAATAACTGATATAAAACTAGAAGGTAAAAAAAGATGCCAAATAAGTGATTTTATAAATGGCATTAAAATAAAAGAATATATAGGGAAGGTGTTGAAATAATGGATAATTTTTTAGAAAGATGGAGAACTGATAAAAAATTTAGAACCGCAGTGAAACTAGTTGGATATGTATTTTTTGTCCTAATCATAGCTGTATATGCTCTTTCCTCAGATACCAGTGGATATGGTACAAATAAATATCTAGAAAAATTAGAAGCAGCTGAAGAAGCAAAAAAAGAAACAAAAAAAGAAGATACTATTAAATTAGCAAAAGAGTATGAATATAAAATAACAATTGAAATAGATGATAAAAAATATGAATATTCTGGCATTCAAAACGAAACAGAAAGAACAATAGAAAAAAAAGAAGATAATAAAATCACAAAATATGTATATAAAGATGACACATATTATCTTGAAGATGAAAAACAAACAAATAATTATATGATAACCACAAAAGAAGAAGTATATGATATAATTAATTATAATTATATAAATATCGATACCATAAATGAATACTTAAGCAAAGCAGAAAAAAATAACAATCAATACTTAGTATATATAAAAGATATTGTATTAGGAAATGATAGTAACAACTATTTTGTTATTGATATTAATGATAATAATATATTTATAGATTATACAGCCCTTATGAAAGAATTTAATAGTAACATAAAAAAATACAAAGTAAGTATTGAAATAAAAGAATGAGAGAGGTGAAATAAATGGCAAAGGAAACAAAAAAAGAAGGGAATAGAGGACTAGTAACATTAATAATATGTGGACTTATAGCACTAGCCCTAATGATTGGATGCATCTTTTTCCCAGAGCAATTATTTGGATTATTTAAATAGTTTACAGTAAATAAGTAAAATATTACTTATTTATTTTTTTTCAAAAAAAAGTATTGACATCTATAGACATCTATATTATAATGTAGTTACTTAGATAAGGAGTATAGTTACGGGGTAATTATATTAGTTGTTGAATCAACACTATAGTTATGATTTAGTTTGGCAATTATTTTTTAAATTTTTGTCATTTGAATTATATTATAGCCATATAATTAACGAGATTCCTATACCAAGCATGAATTCTTCTAAAAAGAGAAGTCTTATCTGCGCTAAGTATATACAATTGTTATTGAGAAAGAAAACTCAAAAGATAAGAAACTAAACTAAATACTGATAATATTTAGAATAAAATTATAATTGTATAAATATAGTACATATTGATAAGTGATTAACATATAAATATTAAATGGCTTGTTAATTCAGTCATGTTATATATTAATTAGTTATTAATTGTAACAAAAATATTTATCATGTTATAATTAAGTAGTTTATTCAAAAACTCGAATCAATTTGTTTTATCAGAACAATTGATTTTTGTTTTGTATGACAATAAATAAGTGTAGTACCCAGTTGTATTGACACTTATTTTATTTTTATATATAATGAAAATGGTGATAATATGAAAAAAACAATCACTGATTATGAATATAATAACAAGACAGTAATAATCAGATGTGATCTTAATGTACCTATAGAAAATGGTAAAATAACAGACGATACTAGAATTAAAGAAAGCTTAAAATCTATTAACTATTTAATAGAAAAAAATGCCAAAATAATAGTATTATCTCATTTAGGAAAAATAAAAACTGAAGAAGATAAAAAAGATAACAGTCTATATCCAGTATACATAAGATTAAAAGAATACCTAAATACAGAAGTATACTTTAGTAAAGAAACGAGAGGAAAAGAACTAGAGAATTTAGTTAATAAATTAAAACCAAAAGAAGTCTTACTTGTAGAAAATACCAGATATGAAGACTATCCAAATAAATTAGAAAGTAGTTGTGATGAAGAATTAAGTAAATATTGGGCTAGTCTCGGAGAAATATTTATAAATGATGCCTATGGTACATGCCATAGAGGCCATGCATCTAATTTAGGTATAGCTAGATATTTACCTAATTCCATCGGTTTTTTAGTAGAAAAAGAAGTAACTAAATTAGATGAAATACTAAATGAAAATACCCACCCATATACCATTATAATGGGTGGTAAAAAAATAAGTGATAAAACATTGGTAATTGATAATCTAATAGAAAAATGCGATTACCTATTACTAGGTGGAGGGATGTGCTTTACATTCCTAAAAGCTAAAAATATAGATGTAGGTAATTCTATCGTAGATGATGAAAATATATCATATTGTAAAGAATTATTAAATAAGTATCAAAACAAAATAATACTACCCATTGATATCGTAACAAATAATAAAGAAATAAAAGATATAGACAAGTTAAATAAAGATGATATGGGCTTCGATATTGGGCCTAAAACAATAGATAAGTTTATAAATATAATCAAAGAATCAAAAAGAATTATAATTAATGGACCTATGGGAATATTTGAAGAAAAAGACTATCAAAAAGGTACCAAAAGTATCTATCAAGCAATTAAAGACAATAACATAAAAACCCTAATTGGTGGTGGAGACAGTGCAGCCTCAGCCATCCTACTAGGTTATGAAGATGCCTTTTATCATATTTCGACCGGAGGAGGAGCAACATTAGAATATCTAACAGGAAAACCTTTAGAAGCCCTAGAAATAATCGAAGATAAGTAGGTGTTATATGAAATATATAATTCTTAATCATAAAATGAATCTCTACTACGAAGAATTAAATCATTATATAAAAGAAATAAATAAAATAGATAAAAATATAATTATTGCCCCATCAAGCATATATCTATTAGAATTCATAAAAAATACTAAACATAAAATATCAAGTCAAGATATATGTTATATAGATGAAGGAAATTATACCGGAAAAGTATCATGGAAACAAATAAAACACCTAGGTATAAAGTATTCTTTAATAGGGCATAGTGAAAAACATGATGACACTAAAAAAGTTAATGCCAAACTAAAAGTATGCTTAGAACATAAAATAATCCCAATACTATGTATCGGTAATAACCAAAAAGAAGATATCATAGAAATCATAAACAAAATAAATATAAAAGATATAAGTAAAATAATATTTGCTTATGAACCAATATATAATATTGGTAAGAAAAATATCGATATTAAACAGATAGAAAAAGAAATAGAAAAAATATATAACCATCTAAAAGAAAAATACAAAATAGAACCAAATATAGCATATGGTGGTGGTATTAACGAAGATAATATTAATGAAATATATAATAATAAACGTTTAAAAGGAATATTAATTGGTAGTATATCCTCTAATATCACAAAATTAAAAAGATTATTATTAAAATTAAATGAGAAGTAAAAAAACACTTCTCATTTTATATTAATCGACATTTTTTTTAGAATTGCAGTACTATAATAAATTTACAAAAAAGAAAGAAGGAAAATATAATGGAAAAAATTAAAGTCTTAATGATTGATGATAATGAAAGTCTTGTAGATATGGTAAAAGAATACTTTAAAGATCATCAAAAAATTGAAGTAGTACTAAGCAGTAAAGATGGAGAAAGTGGATTAAATACAATCATTGATAAGAATAGTATTTATGACGTTATCCTATTAGATTTAATAATGCCTAAGAAAGACGGACTATATGTCCTTGAAGAATTAAAGAAAAGAGGATTAGAAAAAAATATTATCGTAGAAACATCATATAATGAACCAAAAGTAATAAGAAAAGTATCCGAATATGGAGTTAATTATTATATCTTAAAACCATTTGACCTAACCGAACTAGAAAACAAAATATTATCTATATATGAAAGTCAAACTCATAAATCAATTAATCTATACCATAGTAATCTTCAAATATCGATTACTAAAATGCTACACGAACTAGGAATGCCCTCTCATATTAAAGGTTATCAATATATAAGAGAAGGCATCAGTATAATCTATAATAATCCTTCGCTAATCGGAGGCATAACTAAAGAATTATACCCAGATTTAGCAACTAAATTTGATACCACCGTATCCAGAGTAGAAAGAGCAATTAGACATGCCATTGAAGTTAGTTGGAATAGAGGCAACTGGGATTATATGGAAGAAATATTTGGCCATAGTGTCGATATCGATAAAGCCAAACCAACTAATAGCGAATTTATCGTAACTGTTGCTGATAAACTAAGATTAGAAATAGCAAAACAACCTACTTAACAAAAAAACTGTCAATTGACAGTTTTTATATACCCATTTATTAAACTAATAGATTTATCCTTTTCCTCATCGGACATTTCATTCCAAAGTATCTCAAACATAACACCTAAACCAATCAAAGCATCCTCATCTCTAAACTTAATAGTTGTTTCGATAGAATCCTTAATTTTCTCTTCATTATCATCCTTAAAATTATCAATAATATACTTTCTTATATCAATATTTTCCATTTAATCACCAATAATAATATTTCCCAAAAAAATAAAAAAATACTATTAATTTTTTTAAAAATATTATATAATTAAATGGGAGGATAAAAAATGAGTACAGTAGCAGTAATAATAATCATAATTGTTGGTATATTAGCCCTATTAGTATTTTATGTTATTGGAATTTATAACAAATTAGTAAATGCCAGAAACAAAGTTGAAAACCAATTTAGTCAAGTTGATATTCAATTAAAAAGAAGAGCTGATTTAATACCAAATTTAGTTGAAACAGTAAAAGGATATGCAAAACATGAAGAAGGAACATTGAAAGGTGTAATTGAAGCTAGAAACAAAGCAGTGAATGCAGGAACAGTTAATGAAAAAGTTGAAGCTAATAATCAATTAACTGGTGCATTAAACAAATTATTTGCATTAGCTGAAGCATATCCTGAACTAAAAGCTAACGAAAATTTCATGGAACTACAAAAAGATCTAAAAGATACTGAAGATAAGATCACTTATGCAAGACAATTCTATAATGATTCAGCAATGTCATTTAACAATTTAGTTCAAATGTTCCCATCTAATTTTGTAGCTAATATGTTTAACTTTAAACCATATGATTACTTCAAAATAGCTGAAGAAGAAAAAGAAACACCTAAAGTAAAATTTTAGACTAACATAGTCTTTTTCTTTAGAGAGGCATTATGGTTATAAAAATAGATAACAAAGAATATGAAATTGAAATAATCAGAAAGAATAATAGAAACACATATATTAGGGTAAAAAATGGTAAAATAATAGCTACGACTAATTATTTAACGCCAAATAAAAGTATCATAAACTTAATTAATAATAATATAAATAACATTATTAAAATGATTAATAATGATGAGAAAAAACAAGAAAAAGAAGAAAACTTTTATTACTTTGGTGAAAAGTATGATGTAATTTATGGCTTTAATGATGTAGAATTTAACATGAATAAAATATATGCCCCAAATAAACAAAAACTAACAAAATTTATAGATGATGATATAAAAAGAATATATCAGACTAGATTAGATTATTGGTATAACACTTTTGAAGAAAAAATACCAATGCCAAATCTAAAAATAAGAAAGATGACTACAAGATGGGGAGTATGTAACATAAAAAGTCATAATGTGACATTAAACTATAATCTATCAAAGTATGATATTAAATGCTTAGATTACGTAATAGTCCATGAATTAAGCCACTTTATACACCATAATCATCAAAAAGAATTTTGGAACTTGGTAGCTAAATATTATCCTAAATATAAAGAATGTAAAAAAATGTTAAAGGAATGATTATATGAAGAAAAAAATAATATTTTTAGCATGCATATTATTATTTCCTATATCAGTATTTGCTGACCATATATATAAAATAGATATGTCCATTAATATCACTAAAGATGGTAATGCAGATGTAACAGAAGTATGGGATGTACAAGCTGATTCAGGAACTGAATGGTATAAACAATTATATAATTTAAAAAATCAAGAAATATCAAAGTTTAAAGTATCAATGGATGGTAAAGCATTAACATATAAAGAATGGGATATCGATGAATCACTAAGTGAAAAAAGAGGATATTATGGTATTAACTATGTTCCCGAAGGAATAGAATTATGCTTTGGAAAAGGAGATATGAAAAGACATAAATTTACACTAACTTATAATATATCAAACTTCATATTTAATACCGATGATAGTCAAGCACTATATCAAACTCTTTTCCCAAATGTAACATTAGATGACTATACAGTAACAATAGATAGTTATTATAAATTTCCAGACACATTAGATGTATGGGGCTTTGGTTATAAAGGATATGCCTATGTAAAAGATGGCAAAATAGAAATGAGCAATGAGGGAAGCCTAAATAATGATTACGTAGTATTATTAGTAAAATTCCCACAAAACACATTTGAAACTAGTAACAGAAGTGATTTCAATACTTTTGATGAAATACTAGAACAAGCTCAAAGTGGAACATATGCATATGATTATAACATAGAGGTTAATAATAATTACTATAATAATACATATAATTATAATAAACCCAGCATATTTAGTTACATAATTAATATATTACAATTTTTAATTCCATTATCAATCGTCGGAGTAGTAGCCAAAGTAGCTATCGATAGTGGATATGGTTATAAAGGAAATAAAGTAATAAATACAAAAGAAGTACCAATGTTTAGAGATATTCCATGCAATAAAGATATCTATTATGCTAATGCATTGGTAATGTTAAATAACTTTGGATATAAAGAAACCAATATCTTTGGTGCTATAATACTAAAATGGATAAAACAAAATAAAATAGTCTTTAAAAATGAAACTACAGGTATATTTAATAGAGAAACAAGTGTCATTGACCTAACCCTAAATCCCACATTTGATAATCAACTTGAACAAGAAGTATTTGATATGATGTACAAAGCTAGTGGTGATGGTATCCTTGAAACTAGAGAATTAGAAAAATGGAGTAAAAGGAATTATAGTAAATTCTTCTCTACATTTAGAAGTATAACTGATAATCAAATTAGTTCATTAAAAGCTAATAATCATATATATACTCGTACTACCAAAGAAGAATGCAAGAAAAAGAATGTCATGGATGATATTATATATAATGATAGTGTTGAATTATACGGATTAAAAAAATATCTAATAGAATTCTCAGATATGAAACATAAAGAAGCATTTGAAGTTAGATTGTGGGATGAGTATTTAATGTTTGCCTATATTTTTGGCATTGCTGATAGAGTAGCAAAGCAATTTAAAAACTTATATCCAGAAATAATTAGAGAAATGGAAAATACTAATTTCAATTATGATACATTCGTGTTTGTAAACGATTTATCATCAAGAACTGTTAAGGCCGCATCTAGTGCTAGATCAGCAGCCCAAAGCTATTCTTCTGGAGGAGGCGGATTCTCATCTGGAGGAGGCGGAGGCGGCTCCTTCGGTGGCGGTGGCTCAATGGGAGGAAGATAAGAAATATCTTCCTTTTTTCATAACATAATGCTATAATAAAACTAGTAGGTGATAGTATGCTAATAACATCCCCAAATAATGATAAAATAAAAGAATTAGTAAAATTAAAAAACAAAAAATATCGTGATGATAATAACATATTTTTTGTTGAAGGAAAAGATCTTTGTGATGAAGCATATAATAGTGGTTTAATGAGGGAAATATATATCTTAGATGGTAAAGATGATATCTATGATGAAATTCCATATACTTTTGTAAGTAGTGAAGTAATGAAGAAAATAAGTGATATGCCAAGTATTACCGATTACTTTGCTGTATGTACAAAGAAAGTAGAACAAAAGCCAGGAAATAGATTAATTATTCTAGATAACATTCAAGATCCAGGCAACCTAGGAACAATCATAAGAAGTGCTGTAGCATTTAACTTTGATACTATCGTATTAAGCACTGATACTGTTGATTTATATAACCCAAAAGTAGTAAGAAGCACTAAAGGAATGCTTTTTAACACAAATATCTTAGTAAGAGACCTAGAAACCTATTTAAAAGAATTAGATGACTACGTAATCTATGGCACAGACGTAACCAAAGGAATTGATATTAGAATAGAAGATAAAAAAGATAAAATAGCAATCATAATAGGCAATGAAGGCAGAGGAATGAGTGAAAACTTAAAAAAATATTGTCAAAAATTTCTATATATTAATATGGAAAATAACTGTGAAAGCCTAAATGCCGGTGTAAGTGCATCAATTCTAATGTATGAGGTGTATAGAAAATGAAATATGTCTTAATTGGAAAAATAGTAAATACTCATGGATTAAAAGGTGAAGTAAGAATACTATCAGATTTTAAATATAAAGATAAAGTATTTATTCCAGATATGAATATATATATTGGTAAAGATAAAATATGTGAAAAAATAGTTACTTATAGGCACCATAAAATATTTGAAATGATAACTATGGAAGGTTATACCGATATAGATGAAGTACTAAAATATAAAGGTGAATATGTCTTTGTCAATAAAGAAGACATAAAACTAGAAAAAAATGAATATTTGGATGAAGATATAATTAACTTAAACGTAATTATTGATAATAAAGTAATTGGAATAGTAAAAAGAATAGAAAATCATAATGGTAATTATATATTATTAGTAAAAAATGATACTAAAACATACCTAATTCCATATAATTTTGATATAATATTAAATATCAATTTAGAAAAAAAAGAAATGACTATAAATAATATACCAGGCTTATTAAATTAGAAGGAGTGGTATCATGAAAATCGATATCCTTACATTATTTCCAGAAATGTTTGATGGTTTTTTAAATACCTCAATCATAAAAAGAGCTATCGATAATAAATATGTAGATATTAAAGTTCATAATTTTAGAGACTACTCACTAGATAAACATAAAAGAGTAGACGATTATCCATATGGCGGTGGAGCCGGCATGGTATTAATGTGTGAACCAATCTTTAGAGCTATTGAAGACTTAAAAACAAAAGATACCATTACCATAATGTTAACCCCATCAGGTAAACTATTTAATCAAGAAATGGCCCTAGATTTATCAAAGAAAAAACATATAATACTATTGTGCGGTCACTATGAAGGATTCGATGAAAGAATAAAAACAATTATCGATATGGAAATATCTATTGGCGAATATGTCTTAACTGGAGGAGAAGTACCAGCAATGGCTATAACCGATACCATAACAAGATTAATACCTGGAGTTATTACTAAAGAAAGCCTAGATTCAGAAAGCTTTACTGACAATTTATTAGATTATCCAACTTATACAAGACCAGAAGTATTTCGTGGTATGAAAGTACCAGAAGTATTATTATCTGGGCACCATAAAAATATTGAAAACTACCGTAAAGAAGAAAGAATAAAAATAACAAAAGAACGTAATGATGGTGGTGATAATCTTGAATAAAGTAAATTATTATGTATCTAAAGACGAAAAGAAAAAAGAAACACTATATCTAGAATTAGAAAAGATAGATGGGTATAAAGTAAAACCAAAAGTTCAAAAAAAGAATGCTATAAAAGTAAACAAAATAATCTTTGTTAACCCAGATTTAAGTGAAAAAATAATAAGAAAAAAAATAGATGATAAAATTAATTACCTATTAAAACAATTAAAAGAAATTGAAGAAGATGGTTCTGATAGTGGTAACATAAGTAGAAATCTAATGATTGCAGAAAAACTAAGAATGCAAATAATTAATAACTATGTTAAATACTTAGGACATACTTATGAAAGTTTAACATTAAAGAAAATAGAAATAATTATAGAACAATTAAAATATAAATTATACATAAATACTTTCTTTAAAAGGAGAGAAGTATATCAAGCACCTGATGAAGAAGAAAGAGGAAGAAAAGGAAGATAAAGAATTATTAATAATTCTTTTTTTCTACAAAAAAAATAATACTAATTTGCTATATTAATATAGGTGATAAAATGAAGAAAATAATCAATAGCATATTAGTACCAATACTATTAGCAATATTATTAGGTTATATCTTAGGTAAATATGTCTATAAAGAATATAAAGATAACCTATACCATAATCTAAGAAGTAGCAAACTATATCTATTAGAAAATGGTGAATATACAACCATAGATAATATGAAAGAAGCAAATATAACCAATAATTATATCTATTATAAAGACAATGATAAATATAAAACAATAATAGGTATAACAAACAATAAAGATAATATTGATAAAATAAAAAAGTTATATAATAACAATATATTAGTCGAAGAATACTATATTGAAACAAATAATATAAATAAAAAACAATTAGAATATGAAAAAGTATTATCCGAGACTAATGATACAAAAGAATTAAAAAATGCCATAGATAGTATTTTAGATTTATATAAAACGGATGACAATATTAGACTAATTCAACTGAATTAGTCTTTTTTTATTAGTAAATATATGGTAAAATAATTAATAAGAAGGTGATGTATATGATATATTTAGATTATTCGGCAACCACACCGGTTGATAAAAAAGTGTTGGAAACATATAACAAAGTATGTTTAGAGTATCCTGGTAACAGTAACTCATTACATTCATTGGGGGCTAAATCAAAAAAATTAGAAGTCTATGCAACAGAAAAAATTAGTGAGTATTTAGGAGTTAAACCAAGTGAAATAATATATACTAGTGGAGCTAGTGAATCAAATAATACTGCCATAAAAGGCATTTGTATGAAATATCAAAATAGAGGAAAACATATAATAACAACATACTTAGAACATTCTTCAATTATTGCCCCGTTAAATTATTTAACAGATCAAGGATTTGAAGTAGACTTTGTTAAAATAGATGATAATGGTTTAGTAGACCTAGATGATTTAAAAAGATTATTAAGAGATGATACAATTTTAGTAAGTGTATGTATGGTAGATAGTGAAATAGGATTAAAGCAACCAATCAAAGAAATAGCTAAAATCTTAAAAGATTATCCTAAATGCTTTTTCCATGTAGATTGTACACAAGCCTATGGAAAAATGAAAGTAGACCTAAAAGATATTGACTTAGCTTCTATGTCTGCTCATAAAATATATGGCCTAAAAGGAATAGGCATGCTAATTAAAAAAGAAAAAATAGACTTATTACCATTAATTCATGGTGGAAAATCAACTACTGCCTTTAGAAGTGGAACCCCACCATTACCATTAATCGTATCTCTAATGAAAGCGTTGGAGCTAGTAACTAAAGATTTAGATAAGCATAATGAAAAAGTAAAAGAATTAAATAAAATAATTATCGATAAATTAAAAACATATCCATTAGTACACATAAATAGTACAGAAAATAGCATTCCAAATACTATTAATTTTAGTATGAAGAAAATAAAACCGGAAACATTCTTACACGCCTTAGACGAAAAAGATGTATATATATCAACTAAAAGTGCATGCTCAAGTTCAAATAGTATGTCTAATGCTGTATATGCCCTAACTAAAGATGAAGAATTATCTAATCATAGTCTAAGAGTAAGCATTTCATATAAAACAACTAAAAAAGAAGTCGAAGAATTCTTAAAAATATTTGATGAATGCTATAAAAAACTAGATATGTAGGTGAAAATATGAAAATAATTAAAATTGGGGCTATTTGGTGTCCAGGTTGTCTAGTAATGAAAAAAACTTGGAAAAATATTTTAGAAAAATATCCTGATTTAAATCTTATAGAATTAGATATGGATATGAATAGTGAAGAAGTAAAAAAATATAATCCAGGAAAAGTATTACCAGTAATTATCTTTTTAGATGATAAAGATAACGAACTAGAAAGATTAATTGGTGAACAAAAAGAAAAAGATATAACAGATATTATAGATAAATACAAATAGGTGATAACATGAAAAAAATCAAGTATATATTATTAGTATGTATATTACTACTAATAAGTACTATAACTGTAAAGGCAGAAGAAAAAAATTTAGTAAATATTTACTTATTTCATTCTAATACATGCTCCCATTGTAAAGCGGAAAGAAAACTATTAGATGAATTAGAAAAGAAATACGATAATATTAAAATATACCAATATGAAATAGGCGAAAAAGAAAACATAGAACTATTAAAAGAAGTAGCAAAGTTATATGATACTAATGCTTCAGGAACTCCTTTTACAGTAATCGGAGATAAATATTATAAAGGATATAGTGATGCTGACTCTAAACAAACCTTTATAGCTACCATAGAATATTATTCTAATAATGGTTATAAAGATAGAACCGGTGAATATATTGGTAATATTAAATTACCTACTTATGAAATAAAAGAAGATGCGGAGAGTATAGATGAATATATTGAAAGCTATATCAGTCATAAAATAAAAATATTTGGTAAAACAATTGAATTAAAAAAACTAACATTACCAGTAATATCTATCTTAATTGGCTTAGTAGATGGCTTTAATCCGTGTGCTATGTGGGTATTATTATTCCTAATTAGTATGCTTCTAGGTATGAAAGACAAAAAGAAAATGTGGGTGTTAGGATTAACCTTCTTAGGAACATCCGCTCTAATATATCTATTATTCATGTTAGCATGGTTAAATGCTGCAACACTATTATTATCTATTAACTGGGTTAGATTAATTATCGGCTTGATTGCCATCATTGGCGCTGCCATAAACTTAACAAGTTATATTAAACATAGAAAAGATAATGGTTGTGATGTCGTAGACGAAAAGAAAAGAAATAAAATATTCGATAGAATAAAGAAATTTACTCATGAAAAAAATTTCTTCTTAGCAATAATTGGATGTATGGCTCTAGCTATATCAGTTAATATCATTGAATTAGCATGTTCAGCTGGTCTTCCAGTTATGTTTACTCAAATATTATCTATGAACAACCTAACAGTAATTGAACATATAATATATATTGCTCTATATATGTTCTTCTTCTTAATAGATGATCTACTTGTATTCTTTATAGCTATGAGAACCATGGAATTAACTGGTTTCTCAACTAAATATGGTAAATTATCCAAACTAATTGGTGGTTTATTATTACTTGCAATAGGCATTCTTTTAATATTTAAACCAGCCTGGTTAATGTTCAATTTCTAGTTAACAAATTTGACTAAAATAGGGAAATATGTTAAAATACTAACCACTGTTTTAACAAGAATTATAAATTGACAAAAGCCAATATATAATTTATAATTAAAATAGAGGTGATGTGTATTATGAATAAAGACAAAATTGCACTTACCATGCAGGATATTCTTGAAAAAGAATTTAAAATTGATACTAGAGGATACAGACCACAAGAAGTAGATGCATTCTTAGATATTGTTATTCGTGATTATAACGAATATAATAATATTATTGCTAAATTAACCGAAGAAAACAATGCACTTACTGAAGAAAATAGAGAATTAAAACATGAAATGAGGAACTTAAATTCTAGTATTGAAAATGCTAAATCTAAAGACAAAGAAATAACTAATGTTGATTTGTTAAGAAGAATTAGCCAATTAGAAAAAATAGTATTGGGAAAAGAAGAATAGAATTATCTGGACAAACGCTGGGTAGCAATACTTAGAGGAAAGTCCACACTCGCACTATCTGTGATGGTAGTAGTGTTTGTGCTTAGGGAAAAAATAACCTAAGGGAGGTTAACCTTACGGCATTCATCTGTCTAAGGATTTATCTATGATGAGATGAATATAAAGTGCCACAGTGACGAAGCT
>JAEEGL016902404.1_pt1 | contig 19333 bp, 19 predicted proteins | sample 9134231 | NCBI WGS metagenome assembly JAEEGL01 (sample SAMN16246548, study PRJNA631951) | gut metagenome | biome: gut microbiome; feature: rumen; material: fiber-attached | host: Bos | place: Iran: Karaj | collected 2018-10
AGACCCGTCAATTACTTAACCCTGTCTCTGCTTATGCTTGGGGTCAGAGCAAATGACCATGACTTTGCCGTTTCTGCGAATGATCTTGCACTTTTCGCACATCGGCTTTACTGACGGTCGTACTTTCATGTGAGTACCTCCTGTTGCTGTTATTTTTCCACAACAAATACAGGCGCCTTCTGAGCGCATGCTAAACAATTATAGCAAAATTATTTCGGTTTTCAACAGGAAATTTCAGGTGCGGCAGGCTTTTTACGCACTTTTTTCGAAAATAAATAGAGCCGCCCGGAAGCGGCTCTATTATAGCATTTTTAAGCCTTATCTGATCAACCGAAGATTCCGCCAGATGTGGGGAGAGGTATCGTGATCATGAAAATAACTGCAATGAGCAGGCATACGACGCTGATCGCAAGAACGACCTTCTTGTTTGTCTGGTTCTTGAATACGCCGACAATACCGAGCAGGAACAGTGCGACACTGTAGATTACTGAAACGAGCGAGAACTTATCACCGTTTGCATTATCCTGCTGGCCCTGTTCAAGAACAGCCTGTGCCTCTTCGAGCTTTGCATTTGCATCGTAGAAATAGCTGTCAACGAATTCCTGGTCGACAAAAGGAGAAGTTACAGCCTTGCCGCTCGCATCATAGATCCAGGCAATGATATCCTCTGTATCGTTATTTCCGTCATTGAAGGCATCATAATCGTATCCGATAATTGCCGCCATATCACTGGAAAGATTGTCCATGCAGAACCACTGAAGCTTCCATACATATGCTTCGAGCGATGCCTGGTCGCCTACTGAATCCGCATACATGATCTCGATCTGATAATCCTGAATGGTGTTCCAGACATCCATATCCTGTGTGAGACTCTGTACGGCGGAATTGTACAGCGCGTTTCCGTCACTTGAAAGATTGTTGCTCGTTGCATAATTGGTTGCCTGGTTGCCGCCGTGGATGGATCCGACATAGCTTGCCCATGCGGTAAGCAGTGCGGTGATACCGAGCATTATGACCGTAACGATCTCAAGTTTGTTTTCATCAAGAAAAGCCAGGAAGGGCTTCTTTCCCTCTGTCTTTTTCTCTTCTTTTTTTGCATTCTCTTCTGCCATTGTTTTTGTTCCTTCCTCATACAAAAGCACAATTACCGTACGATAACTGTGCCCTTGGTTTTAATCAAAATAATTATATATATCTTATAAGAAAATCAAAGCCCTAAAGCGTTCAATTCTTTTACTGTATCTTCAACCTGTTTCTCAACGAGCTTGCAGTTCTTTCCGCCGATCTTGCTTATGCTGCTCCAGCCGTTTGTCAGTGAATCGAGAGCCGCATTCTTAAGCATGTTCTCTGTTCCTGCCTGCTCAGCCTTGAGAACTGTGAACTTCTGTCCTTCTTCACCCTTGAACCATCCCTGAATGATCTGGCACTGGTTGTTTCTGTCAACAGCGGGGAAAGCGATAAGCCAGTTGAAACCGTGCTTTACGAGTTCAGGCTTTCCTGCTGAGAACTGCTCATCCTTGATCCTCTCATAGAGGGACTGGATCGAGTAGTTTTCCTTTGTCGTAACCTTGATCTGCTTAATTCCTAACATAAATACCTCCGGTAAAATATCCCCATGCTAAGCAACACAGGAACTAGTCGCTAGAGCAGAGTATAGCACAGATTTAATAAAATAAAATAATAGATATAATATAAAACCTTAGAATATAAGCTGATCAGGCCTTCGGTTTCTTCTCGCCTCTCCATGTGATCCTGCCGCGGGAAAGGTCATAAGGAGAGATTTCCATTGTTACTTTATCGCCCGGAAGGATCTTGATGTAATTCTGTCTGAGCTTTCCCGACAGATGCGCAAGAACAATGTGTCCGCTGTCGAGCTTTACCTTGAACATAGCATTAGGCAATGCCTCATCGACTACTCCCAGTACTTCAATAACATCTTCCTTTGCCATTAATAACCCTCCTCATAGTCATAGGTTGTAAGATACGGACCCTCATCCGTGATCAGAATTGTATTCTCATAGTGACTTGCAGGCTTTCCGTCCTGAGTAACTATTGTCCACTTGTCTCCCAGCTGCTCGATCTCACGTGTTCCCAATGTTATCATCGGCTCGATGCAGATTGCCATCCCCTTCTTAAGCTTGTAACCGTGTCCGGGTCTGCCGTAATTGGGGACATCCGGATCCTGGTGCATCGTTGTTCCTATGCCGTGACCTGTGAGTTCCCTGACCACTCCGTAGCCCAGGCCTTCACAGTATTCCTGTATCGCATGACCGATATCACCGGTCCTCATTCCGACCTTCGCAAATTCAAGACCTATCCAGAAAGACTTTTCGGTATGCTCGACAAGTGCCTTTACTTCAGGCGCAACTTCTCCGACCATATAAGTTCTGCACGCGTCTGACTGATAGCCGTCGAGGATCGCGCCGACATCAACGGAAATGATGTCGCCCTCTTGCAGTATCCTTGATTTTCTGGGAATACCGTGAACGACTTCATCATTGACGGAAGCGCATATGGTTCCCGGAAAAGGGGGCTGCCCGTAGTTCAGGAAAGACGGTATTGCGTCATAGCTTCTGATGATGTCATAGCAGAGCTTGTCGACATCGTGCGTGGAAATGCCCGGCTTGATCTCATCTCTGCAGGCCTTGAAAACATGCTGCAGGATCTTTCCTGCGGCCTTCATCTTCTCGAATTCTTCATTGGTAAGGATCTCTACCATTTATATACCTGATTTCTAATTAAAGTCCCAAGTTCTTAAGGCCTGCCTCGATGGAAGCTATGCAGGTCTTGGAATCGACATTATTGTTACCCTCAACGATAATGCCTCTTTCATTATAGAAATCAATAAGAGGCTGTGTATTGACCCTGTATGTCTCAAGTCTCTTTGCAACAGTCTCTGGGTTGTCATCCGATCTCTGGATAACATTGCCGCCGCAGACATCGCATACGCCCTCAACTTTAGTGGGCATATACTTAACATTGAAGCTTGCTCCGCACTTCTCGCATACACGTCTTGTGGTAACTCTGTCCATGATGATCTCATCATCACACTTTACATATACAACTGCATCGATCTTTGAACCCTTGGCAGCAAGCATCTTATCAAGAGCCTCAGCCTGGGCGATATTCCTGGGGAATCCGTCAAGGATATAACCGTTCTCACAATCGGGGTTGTTCAGACGGTCCTCAACCATCCTGATAGTAACGTCATCGGGAACAAGGGCTCCCTTGTCGATATATGACTTGGCTTCAATGCCGAGGGGGGTATTCTCCTTGATGTTGTATCTGAAAAGATCACCTGTGGAAATGTGGGCAAGAGAGAATTGCTCTCTTAATACGGTTGCTGATGTTCCCTTACCGGAACCGGGTGCTCCTAAGATTATCAGATTCATAGATGAAACCTCCCTTATTTTTTGTAGTTTTTATGTCTCTTGTCTTTTCCTGCCTGCTTAAGCTTATCCTCTTCTGCCTTAATGGCGTTATCGAGCAGTGTCTTCATCTCAATGAAACCGCCGCCCAAAAGCACGATGCCGATTCCGAAGAATGCTATAAACCCGAGACCCGGGATAAAGCTTAATACCATGGGGATAACGCAGATCAGGATCAGATAAGCGCAGTCAGCGCTGTTGAGATTATTGTACAAAGCCATAAGATACTGTGATGTCGGCTTGCCGGGCTTGATACCCTGTATATAACCGCCGTTCTGCTTGATCTGTGTGGACATATCGAAAGGATTGAACTGCATCATCGCAAAGATATATGTGAAGAACACCACGAATACGATGAAGAACGGAATGAACGAGGGGCTTGAGGGAAGATTCTTCCAAGCCTGTGCCCATGCCTTGTCACTTCCGGGAACCACCATGGCGATGATCGCAGACGGAAGAAGTGTTACCGTCATAGTATAGATGACCGGTGTGATGCCTGCCTGGGCAACCTTGAGCGGAATGACCTGATTCTGCATTCCGTACTGCTTCATGCCGACAGTTCTCTTGGAGAAGATGATCCTAATCTTCTTTTCGCCCATATTGACGAGAACAGCAAAGACCAGCAAAGCTGTCAGAACGAGTACGGCCAGAACAGCGAACAGGACGCCTGCCCAGATCCCGATACTCTGTGATGCAAAGTAAGGCTTCAGAAGGTCACCCGGAATATTATGAACGACACCCGCAAGTATGATTATAGTAAGACCGTCACCTATTCCCTTTGAATTAAGAAGCTCGACACACCATCCGCAGAATGCGCTGCCTACGGCAACCGTTACTCCGCAGAGAACTATTGCTATCCAGAAATTGATAGAGGAAGTGACTGCGCCTCTCATTCCGACACAATAAAGAACTGCGAAAATGACTGCGCCTGCGATTGCGGCAAGTCTTGTAAGCTTAGTGATGACCTTTGTTCCCTCTTCACCTGCCTGTGCAAGATTTCTGAGCTTGGGAACCGCGAGGGTAACGATCTGCATTATTATGGACGCGACAAGGAAAGGATAAATTCCGAGGCTTGTTATTGAAGCGTTGGAAAGCGCGCCGCAGGAAAGGATATCAAGGATAGTGCCCATGCTTCCCCAATCGCTGATGTTTGCAATTGCTTTAGCATGATTAAGACCGGGAACAGGGATTACCGTGAGAAGACAGAGAACGGAAACGATAAGGAACGAGAACAGGATCTTCTTCTTTATCTCCGGTATCTTTAAGCTTTCACGCAGTGTATCCATTAATAGACATTCTCCTTGGTATATGAATAAAACTTATGTATTATATCGCAGTTCCCGGCGATTTAAAATAATAAATTTTATATAAAAGGAATGTCAGCCTCCGACATAAAGCCTTCTGACTCTTTTTCCGACATCACAGGTGATCTCGTAATTGATCGTACCCAGCGCATCGGCAAGCTCATCGGCGGATCTTCCGCTTCCGAAAACCGTAACCCTGTCTCCCACCGCGGGTCTTACGTCCAGATCCGTCGTATCCACCATGCACATATCCATGCAGATGTTTCCGATTATCGGACATCTTTTTCCGCCGATGATCAGCTCAAATCCGTTCGAGAGTCTCCTTGAAAGACCGTCCGCATAACCTATGCCGACAGTAGTGACCTCTGTCGCGCGTTCCGCTTTGAAATGTCTTCCGTAGCTTACCGTGGTTCCGGCGGGAACAGTCTTAACATGAATGACCTTCGCATACCAGTTCATAACAGGCTTGAGGTCGATGTTCACAACAGGTTCAGGGCATCCGGGCGGCATAAGGCCATAGAGGATGATGCCTGCCCTTACAATATCGAGGTGCATCTCCGGAAATCTCAGGATGCCGGCACTGTTGCAGATATGTCTCTTTGCGAAATGAATTCCCTTCTGACCGAGGATCTCCGTCTGTCTCATGAAAAGATCAAACTGCTTTCTTGTATATTCATCATCCGGGGTATCGGCAACGGCAAAATGCGAGAAAATACCATACGGTTCTATTCCGGGCAAAATACATGACCTGACGATATCATCAGTCTCGCTTCCGTCTGTCTTAAAGCCGATCCTGCCCATTCCGGTATCAAGTTTAATGTGTATCCTGCATTTCTTTCCCTGCTTAACGGCTTCGTCTGACAGCGCTTTGGCGATACCGTATGAGTAGACCGACTGCTCGACATCATATCTGACGGCATCTTCGAATCTTGAAGGATCCGTATAGCCAAGTGTCATCATTGGAACTTCTATCCCGTGTCTTCTGAGCTCGACAGCCTCATCGATCGTGGCAAGGCACAGACCGGAAGCGCCGCTGTCTATAAGGGTCCTTGCTATCTCAAGCGCGCCGTGACCGTAAGCGTCTGCCTTTACGACGGCGAGTATACCCGTACCGCCGGTAACAACGCTCCTGATCTGCGCGAAATTATGCTTCAGCGCATCGAGATCGATCTCGACGCACGAACGGTCGAAAACATTTTCTTTATAACCTGAATTCCCTGTCATCGTCATTTCAGTCGCTCCAGCCTGCTTCCTGATATCCTTCCGGAAGATAATTCAATAGATCCGTAGGAAGCATGTATCTTTCCCCGATATCATCCGCAGCTGCCCTTCCGGACACAGAATGAATGTAAACAGCAGAACATGCCGCCCTGCAGGGTTCCATTCCCTGAGCCAGGAAGCCTGTGATAAGTCCTGCGAGCACATCGCCCGACCCGCCCTTGGCAAGTCCGCTGTTCGGTTCCTCCAGCGAATAGAGCTGTCCGTCAGGCGCGGCAACCAGAGTTCTGTAGTTCTTAAGAACAGTAACACAGTTGTTCTCAGCAGAAAACTTCCGTGCCAGTTCTTCGCTGTTTTCAATAACTTCGGATGTTCCGGATCTGACCATTCGCGCAAACTCACCGATATGAGGAGTTATGACCGCGGGAACCGTTCTGACGGCAAGCCTTGCCTTAAACCTTTCGAGAACATCAGGTTTGCGGGGCAGGCTGCCCGCGTCAAGAACGACGTTGGTATTGCTGTTCAGAAAGACTTCCGTAAGCCCTTCCATATCCTTATAGTCTTCAGGCATTCCAGAACCTATAAGGACTGAATCGCAACATTCCGAGAGCTTCCGGGCCTTTCTCAAAAGATCGGCTGTATCATCCGGCCGCAGTTCAAGCAATGCGCAGGGTTCGATAGAGCTCACGGCATTTAAGGTCCTTTGTTCGGAGAATACCTTCACCAATCCCGCTCCCGACCTCAGAGCAGCAGTGCAGGCAAGAACGGCAGCGCCGGTCATGAATTCGGAACCGGCGCATATCAGTGCGTTGCCGAACGTGTTCTTGTGGCCGGTCTCCGGTCTTCCGGGTCTGAATCCTGATACCAGGTTCCTGTCTATCTTTATGATCTCAGCCATTTTTCTCCAGGTCCCTTTCAGGAACAAGATCTTCGTTGCGGATGCTCCTGATAAGGTTAATATCAAAAGGAGTCTCCTGATAAACGTAATAATTCAGCCAGTTCGTATACATCAACGTCGCGGAGGAACGCCACTTGAGCAGAGGACCTTTCGCGGGATCGTCATCGATATAGTAGTTCTTGGGAACATCAACATCACCGAGACCTGCCGCCATATCTCTTCTGTACTCTTTGTCCAGCGTATCCCTGTCATACTCGGAATGACCGGTAATGAAGAACTGCCTTCCGTGAAGATCCGAGATGGCATAGATGCCGCACTCTTCAGATTCCGAAAGTATCCTTAAGTCCTTCCTCTTCTCAACATCCTCACGTCTGACTTCCGTATACCGGGAGTGGGGCACATAGAAGATATCGTCAAAGCCTCTGAAGAGCTTAACCGGTCTGGACCAGGTCATCGAGTGTTCGAAAACACCGAACACCTTTTTATCAAGAACGATCTTCGGAATGCCGTAATGGTAGTAAAGCCCTGCAAAAGCGCCCCAACACAGATGAAGTGTCGAGTAAACATGAGTCTTGCTCCATTCCATTATCTCGACCAGCTCGGGCCAGTAATCGACTTCCTCAAAAGGCAGCTTCTCAATAGGAGCACCGGTGATGATCATGCCGTCAAAATACTCATCGCATACCTCATCAAAAGTCTTGTAGAACTTTAAAAGATGCTCTGCCGGAGTATGGGTCGACTGGTGTGTCTTTGTAAATAAAAGCTCGACATCGACCTGGATCGGTGAATTGGACAGGGCTCTCAGAAGCTGTGTCTCCGTGGTCGATTTGTCAGGCATAAGATTGAGGATAAGGATCCTGATGGGACGGATGTCCTGTGACAGGGCCCTGTTCTCCTCCATAACGAATATTCTTTCCTGTTCAAGTATATGTCTTGCAGGAAGATTGTCTGCTATTCTGATAGGCATTATATGCCTCCTTTATTTCGATGATCAGCGTTCGTCGGCAATGAATTCATTCAGGATAGATTCAGCCGGAACCTGTTCCGGGCTTATCACCGGGATCTTATCCAGGTGGCCCATTAACTTGTTTGCTTTGATAAGCGCCGAGGAAAGATCCGCAAAAGACTTACCCGTGGGAGATTTTTCCATGAAGACGCTCGGTTCGATCGAGCCCTTCTCAACCTTGGTCAGAGCCTCTTTTATATCCCTCATGGCCATGGGAGCCACGATAAGGCTCTCGTAAGCGAGGAATGAATTGACGTGATAGTCTGCAGCGGTAAGGTAGTCCTCGTAGTACTTTTCTTCAGACTTCTGGATCATAGGCCAGTAGTCAATAGTGGAAAGAGCATGCGCGCTTCTGTGGCGGTAGTCTCTGATGATCCTTCGAAGGAGCCTGATCTCATTGCTGTCCATAAGCTTTGTGTCGCAGAAGACATTACCGTAAGGCATGATGAATACTTTCGAGCACTTGTCCGGAGGGCATTCGCCTGAGACTCTGGGGGACAATCCGTGAAGTCCCTCCACTACCAGGACACCGTCATCGCCCAGGCAGATGGCATTGGCGGGATCGCCTTCCATCTGAACCCTTACGTTAAAATCGAAGAACGGCGGCACTACCGTCTCACCGTCAAGAAGAGCCTTTATATCACGCTGGATCCTCTCGACATCAAGAGCATCTATCGTCTCAAAATCCGGCCTTCCGTCCCTGTCACACTTGAGATCTTTGAGATTGTAATAATCGTCCAGAGATAAATGGACAGCCTTACGGCCTCTCTCATTGATCATATTGGACAGCCTCAATGTAAAAGTTGTCTTGCCGGAGGAAGTGGGACCCGACACGAATATGGCTCTTTTGTTTGTGTCGGAAATGATCTCATCACAGATGGAATCGATCCTGCCGACAAAACTCTTCTCTGATTCTGCGATAAAACGCGGAAGCCTGACGGCGCCGAGGGATTCCTCGAGCTCTTCAACCGTAATATCGATTCTGTCTCTAAGCTCTGCCATATGGTCTCCTTTGATACAGGATTATTTCCGCTGCGGGAAAAATCTCTTTATGATAAGCGTGTTTATGATCCAATCCCATACATACTGGACCAGTTTGACTGCCAGATAGATAAGGCTCGGAATAACGATAGCTGCCAGGACCAGGATCAATACTGTTCCGACGACATGAACGCCGCCTGCAAGAACTCCCAGCACCGTTGAAAAAGAACCTGCGCTTGCCTGGAATTTCTCTGTGTACTTCTCAAGCGTCTCGTTGAGATAACCGATGAGAAAATCCTGAAGATCGTCGACACGTACTGACAGTCTCGGAAGGAGCAGACTTACCGTATAGCTGACGATCAGATATGATTTGAATATCTTCTCGAGTAAAATAATCGCCTTGCCCCACCAGGGCATTCGGTAATATCTGAAGCAGATAAAGGGATTCGCCAAAAACAAAAGAGTGAAGACGGCTATATGGATAGGTCCGATAACGCCGAATCCGAGGATCCCTTTGCCGAGAATGTAGATGTAAAGGACTATCGCATCGACCAGAAGACCATACAGAATGAACAAACCGAAATGCTTACGGTTCTCAAAGTCCGTATCACTCCAAAGTCTTCCAAGTAAAAGTCCTTCCAGATAATCCAAAACAAAAACTCCTCATTCTTCAACAGCCGGCACTAAACTGCCGGGCATATTAATGAATTTTATCACATTAGAACAAATGAGACTACAAAGCATATTTTATAAATAAAAAAACAGGCTTTCCCGCCTGCACACACGATCCTGTACCCAAGGACATTTCTTTATCTTAAAGTAAAACTGCAGCCCGTAGTCTGTTCGATAAGTGACTGAAGATTCTTCCATTTATTAGGGAAATGCTGCTCCGCGCCTGATTTCATAGTGGTCTTGTCTTGGAATTCCACCTTGATGATCCATTCTCCGGGGATCATGGTCTTATCGCCGTACTCGTCAGTCAGTCCAAGATTGTATCCGTTCATCCATTCGAGCATTCCCGACACCGGAAGCTTCTCTTTGATGATCCTCATATTGTCTTCGCTGATGGATCTGGTGAAATTGTTATTCCACATGTAATTGTCGCGCCAGGAGATAACTTTACGCCCGAAGTCATACTTCACCGCATAGCCCTCGTTCGCAAAGGTCCTTATCTCGACCTCCAAAACAGCTATAGCTCCGTATGCTTTCTCAAAATCCATTATTGCTCCTTACTCTACCGCGATACCGAAAATGCTTCCGGATGTTGTTCCCACGACAAGCATACCCTCGTAGACGATCGGAGAAGCTTCGATACAGATGCCCGAGGAGGTCTCATCAGACGTTCCGAGATTCCTTCTGGTCTGTATATATGTAATTCTCTCTCCGGTCTCTGCATTGATCATATGGACCTGACCTATCGAGTCACAGATGATCAGATATGCGTGCCCCTCCGTATCGTAGAAATCAACAGGTGAGCTGTACGAATAGATGTTCATATTATATTCCCAAACCTTGGTACCTAAATCCTTGTCATATGCAACAACTTTATTGCCGCTCGCAAGGCCGTTAGTCATACTAAATGAGAATATTATCAGGTTCGAAATAGATCCCTTTCCGATCACGGGATTGCCGAAGCAGCCGCCGCTCTGGTCTGAATCTGATGATTCGCCGTTGAATGTGTAGCAGGATTCGGATGTCTGCCAGCCGCCGTCCTCCTGGGAAACACTTCCCGTAAGGCCGTTGACCTTGTAGATATAAGCTGCTCCGCAGTACTCGCCTGTTCCGCCCTGGTTGTCAACTTCCGTTCCGATATAAATGTACGGGATGCCGTTCTCCTCATTTATGACGGGAGTAACGTCCGAGTCATCGCCCAGGACTCTTGTCCAGACCATCTGAAGCGTGTTGAGATCAAGGCAGCAGAGGTTCATGGTGTTATCCACAAAATACCCGTAATTGCCGTAAACCGCTATCGAGCTCTCCACACCCATATGGGAGCCGACGTTATCATCAAACATATACTTGTATCCCGTGACAACGGGAGATACCATGACCGTCCCGCCGGTATATGCCGTGTGAAGGTCAAAAGTATAGATTATGCCGTTCTCGCAGGGCCATATGAGCGTATCCGTATCTCCGTTGACGATAGGAGACGAGTCAAACGCGTTCCAGTTGCTCCTGTAAGCGCCGTCATCGGATCCGTCGTAATAATACAGAAGCGAACCGTCAAGAAGCGAATAGATATACATTCCGAAAACCTTGCCGCCGTTATTGTCCGTCTGTCCGACATAAAGCAGCGGATAGCCTCTCGGATCGAGCGCGGGAGTACCCTTTATCGAAGCTCCGACATCTATCGGATCCCTCGTCTGTTCACCGTTCTGGAGATTGAAAAAATATATCTTTCCGTCCAGCGCGGCAACGATAACTTCCGTAAGGGTAAGCTGCTGCTTTGCTGTATCGTACATGTCCATATTCTGACGGACATCAGCGGGCCATTCGACGACCAGGGGCTGGCCTGTCCACCTTACGCCGGACCATTCAAAGTTCATCGTCGAAGCAAGGAGCTTTCCGACTCCGTTGAATTCCCATCTCTGGGTAAGGGCGCCCCTGTAAAGATTTGTATATCCGTAGGAAGCGCAGTTCCTGAAATTATTTCCTCTGTAAGTGAATATTCCGGGTACGGATCCGTAGAAGACCGGATCAGTCATATAAATGGGATTCTCCCTGTTGTATCCGCCCTCGATTATCGATCCGTTTACCATTACTGTCTGGTTGATCCTTCTGGCCGAAGGAACACAGTCTGAAGCTATTGCCAGATCTTTGTTGATGACAACCGATGCCAGTCCGGGATAAAGTATCGGGTTCTGGTAATCAGTGATCGGCGGGATCGGCGTGGGCGTCGGTGAAGCTACGGAGATATAGCCTGACTGGTCAGTGGTGTCCACATTTGCCAGAGTCTCCTTAGCTGTTGCCTTTTTGAAATAAACCGCAGCAAGAACGCCTGTCAGGCAGACGACAAGAAGAGTGATGACGACAACAAGTGTCACAGTACCTTCATTTGGATCTCTTGAAGGTCTGTAAAAAGTATTATTGGGCTCGATGTATTGCTCATCGTGCTTCATATTTCCCCTCTTTTGCTGTTCCTTTCCGAAAAGTTAACGCTTATTGTAACACGGCTGTAATATTATCTCAAACCTGATACCGGTCTGAGGCCCTGAAAATGCCAGAAAGTAAGGGATCTTTGACAGTTTACTGAAGACTTTTCGCGAATTCGGCTATCTTATCCAGGCGGTGTCTCATGCCCGATTTACCGATCGGGGGGTCCATCATGGCTCCGAGTTCGGCAAGCGAGGCTCCGGGATTCTCCATATGCGCCTTGGCAGCTTCCCTCATCTCGGGAGACAGTTTTCCGGCCATGCCCGACTCCATGACTTTAGTTATCAGTTCATTTCTCTGGGCGGCAGCTTCGGCCTGGCGCTTTGTGTTGCCCTCGTCGCAGTTGACGGCTCTCACGACTTTGCTGTTAACGTCTTTCCCGGCGCGGATATTCTCGAATTCCATCATCGCGGACGGGCTTCCGATATAACTTAAGAAGTCCGATACATCATCACCGTTTTTGAAATACAGTGCATAAGAGTCCTTCCTCTGAACCCTGACGTGTTTTATCGAAAGGACATTAAGGGCCGCGGATATGAGCGTGGCGTTCTCGGGTTCCCTGACAACAAATTCGATCCGGTAGCTTTTTCCGGGATCGGAACAGTAACCGCATCCCCAGAATGCGCCTCTCAAAAACCGCCTTGCATCCTCGACACTCATATCTCCGTTCGCAAATCCGGACAGGAGCTCTTCACATCGTTCCCAAAGGGCTGAACTGTATATATCCTTTTCTAAAATGACCTTGCCGTGTTTATAGCAGCATCCGATGTTCTCGGCTTCGAAAAGCCGGAGGACAAGTTCTGAAAGTCTTTCCGGGATCTTTATCTCTTTTGCCGAACCCCTGACGCTGCTCTGGCTTAAGAAAAGACCGCAAAGGGCTGTCTGTCTCTGGACAGGCTTCTTTACGGCTTTTGTGGCAGTCTCAAGCTTGACTCTGACAGAAAAGCTGTCTTCCATCAGGGTTCATCCGCCTTTTTTGAGTATCTGTGAGGTTCTTTGTCGACATCCCTGTGTGTCGTTATGCATTGAATGCCGTTTTCCCTGAGTCTTCGAGCTATCGTCTCGGCACAGTAGACAGATCTGTGACGTCCGCCCGTGCATCCGACTCCTATATGAACACTTCCCTTGCCTTCCTTATCATAAAAAGGAATTACAAAAGAGAGCAGTTCTGATGTCATATAGTTGAACTCGTCTGTTTCCCTGAAGCCTTCAAGGTATTTAGCTATTTCCTCGTCTTTACCGGTAAAATTCCTGAGCTGAGGCAGATAGAACGGATTGGGAAGGAACCTTACATCAAAGATATAGTCGCAGTCGACAGGCAGGCCATACTTAAATCCGAAGGATTCAACTATTACAAAGATACTCTGTCTGTCCGCATTCTTAATGATCTCACCGATAGCTTTGCAGAGTTCGGAATCCGAAAGAAGAGACGTGTCGATTACGACCGTCGCGATCTCTCTTATGTTCTCGAGCATCTTCCGCTCCGCAGCTATTGCCTGGGTAAGGGAACCCTTCTTTGTTGCCAGCGGGTGCTTTCTTCTCGACTGCTGGTATCTGCTGATAAGCACCGGATCGGAAGCCTCAAGGAAGATGACCTTATAAGGACATCCTACCTCTTCATCTATAAGAGCAAGCGCTTCGTCAAATCCGTCAAGATATTCCTGTGATCTGACATCGACGACAAAAGCGAGCTTCGGAGTGGAAAAACCTTCACCATTCCTGCCTCTGAAAAAGCTCTTTACCAGATCAGGAAGGACATACGGCGGAACATTATCCATGCAAAAATAGCCGCAATCCTCAAGATATCTTACCGCCGCACTCTTGCCGGCACCGCTCATGCCGGTCAAAAACAGAATTTCCATTGTTATCCTCCGAAATTACCTACCAGTCGTACTTCCCTCTCAAGTCTTACGCCTGAGTTCTCATATACTTTTTCCACCACATAATCTATAAGTCTCATGACATCAGAGGCTTTTGCGCTGCCTCCGTTATTAACGATAAAACCTGCATGCTTCGGCGATACCTGCGCGCCTGAATCATCCAGGGCAAAGCCCTTGAGGCCCGCTTCCTCTATGAGTCTCGCGGCAAAATATCCTTCGGGTCTCTTAAACGTGGAGCCCGCGGAAGGAACATCCAAAGGCTGGCTTGCGTTCCTTCTTTTACGGAGGTCATCGACAAGAGACTCTATCTCATCCCTGTTTCCTTTTGAAAGAAGTGCTTCAAAGCCCAGAATGACCGCATTTTTACCCTTGCCGTTTATCTTTTCGAAAAGGCTCGTCCTGTATCCGAACTCACATTCATCCCCATCTATATAACGGACAGCGTCGCCGTCCCAGTAACTTACTCTTGAAATAAAATCCTTTGTCTCTCCGCCGTACGCTCCGGCATTCATGAACACAGCGCCGCCGCATGATCCCGGTATTCCGCACGCAAATTCGGCACCTGTAAGCGAGAGTTCAGTGCAGTAACTGCCAAATCTAGCAAAAGGCAGTCCGGCTCCGGCGGTTATCCGGATCCTTCCGTCTTCTGATTCTTCGGATGAAAGCCCGCTCATATTCCTGGCGATCCTTATGACAAGACCATCAAAACCCTCATCGGATATAAGGCAGTTGGAGCCGTTACCGAGAACAAATACTTCGATGCCTCTGTCACCTGCCCATCTGAACAGGGAAGCAATTTCATCACCGGTTGAAGGTTCCGCAAAATACCTTGCGGGACCTCCGCATCTGAAGGTTGAATATCCCGCGAGCGGGACATTTTCGAGAGGTGACGGATCAGCCATCCAGGGACTTCCCCGGGAACACTCTGGACACAAGATCCAGAGCGGCGTTGTAACCCATTTTCTTGACTCTGTAGTTGATAGCGGCAGCCTCGACGATTATCGCAAGGTTACGTCCGGGTCCTACCGGGATCGTAACGGAAGGGACCTTTATACCGAGAATATCAGTTGTTTCTTCGGTAAGACCGAGTCTGTCGTAAGTCTTCTTCTCATCCCAGAGCTCGAGATTGATAACGAAGTCGATATTCTCCTGCTGCTTGACGGCAGATACGCCGTAAAGTTCCTTAACATCAAGGATACCGATTCCGCGGATCTCGATAAGATGCTTGATAACATCCGGAGCGCGTCCCAGAAGGGTTGTCTCCGACACCTTGCGGATCTCGATCTGGTCATCGGCAATAAGTCTGTGTCCTCTTTTTACGATCTCGAGAGCGGTCTCGGATTTACCTACTCCGGACTCGCCCAGGATAAGGATACCTTCACCGTTTACTTCGACAAGAACACCGTGCATGGATACACGCGGAGCTAACTCCATCTTGAGATACTTGACGAGCTCCGACGAGAAATCGGATGTGGCCTGTGATGTCCTTAATACCGGAGTCTGGTATGTTCTCGCGGCATCAAGGATCTCCTTATGAACCTTATGGTCACGGGTGACTATAAGAGCCGGGATATTCTTCTCAAAAAGAGCAGATACGGACTTCGCCCTCTCTTCGGGAGAGAGATTGTCCAGATACGCGTGCTCCATGTTACCGATCATCTGTATTCTGTCAGGGCCGAAGTGATCGTAATATCCCGCGAGCTGCAGTCCGGGACGGGTAACGTCCGCGACGCAGATCCTTCTGGATTCGATATCACCTGAATCGTAAACGACCTCGAGATTGTAATTCTTTACGATCTCCGATAGAAATACGCTCGAAAAAGGCATTTTATCCCAAGTCCTCCGTTAATCCTCTAATCAGAAAACGATCTCAACCTTATGTGTCTTTCCGTCCGTTGCGACAGGAAGCAGAGTGCCCTCAACGGCCTCACCGTCGAGTATTACCTTAATGCCGTCTTGGGCGCGGATAAATCCTTCAGGCTTGGTGATATGGATATCGTAAGCTGTTCCGGAGATCGATACCTTGACATCGAGTCTCTTATCACTCTGTCTGAGGATCGGTTCGACCCTTAAGCCTTCGCTCGTGAACTCAATGCCGAAGCACTGGAAGAGCGAGAGAAGGAGCCATGTCGATGTGCCTGACAGAGTAGGTCCGATATTCTCACCGGTCTGGCTGTTATTGTACTGCGTGCACCATCTGGGGTTGCCGCATGTAACGAAAGGTGTCTTCAATGTGTTGTAAGGAAGTATCTTATCGATGATCCAGTAAGCGGTATCGGCAAGTCTTGAAGCAAGAGCCTCATCCTTAACAGTCTTTGCTGCGCCGAGCATAGCAGAGCATGCCATCATGTTCGCATGCTTGAATACGCCGCCGTTCTCACGGTCACCCGGATAATAAAGAGCAACGTCGATCTTTGGAGCGATCCTCGGATAGTCAACTGTCGAGCAGAGTCTGAATCCGTAAGGAGTCTTAAGATACTTGTCGAGAGAATCGAGCATTGTATTGATCTCTTCCTCGGAAGCGACACCGGCCAGAAGCGACCATGAGAAGCTGTTGAGGAAGTATGTGCCGGGATGTCCTGCCTCGACAGCAAGTCCGTCACCCTGGGCACCGAGATAAGATATGTCCGTTCTGTCTTTTCTGTTGAAGAGGACTCTGCAGTAGAAGTCACCCTTCCAGCAGTTCTCACGGAGATTGGAAGCAAGCTTGTCCGAAAGAGCCTTGATGCTGTCAGCATCAGGATCGCCTGTCTTTCTGAACATTGTCTCTGCGGCATCGAGAGCTACCTTCAAAAGGAATCCGTTCATTACAGACTCGGAGAATTCGGAGTCGTAAGGAACCTCGCCGTATGCCTTGCCGCTTGCAGCAAGCTGCTCTTTATACTCAGCGACCTTGTCCTTGCCGGAGATCGCGTCGGGATCCACTCTTAAGCAGTCATTCCAGTCAGCGCGGTCGATAAGCGGGATGCCGTGCTTTCCGAGAGATACCCTGCCGCTGTACATAAGGATAGCCTTGATCGTATCCTTGAGCTTGCGCTTAACGCCTGCATCAGTCTTCTTGACCTTTGTGCCGGCCATGACGAATTCCTCTTCAAGGAAAGCGTAATCGTCCGTAAGGCCCAGATATCTGTCCAGAGCCTGCAGGAGCCAGAGTCCGTCATCGGACCACCAGCCGGGCTCTTTGCCGATCCAGTAGAAATTGTGGTTTGTATAACCGTCCTCGTATACGTTTTCGATCCAGCCGGCGAGCATCTTCTTAACAAAACCGGTGTTTCCCATGCCTGCGAAATAGTACATGGAAGCGAAGATATCCTGGATCTCTCTGAATCCGATCTCACGGTAACCCTTCTGTGTCCAGTCAAGTGATCTCGAGACGAATGTCTGGTAGAAAACCTGGAAAGGAAGGTTGTTGTTGACGTATGCTTCGAAGTTCTTGTCATCGTGGGAGATCTTCATGTAGTTGGCATACTTGCCGGCGAAGCCTATAACGTCCTGAAGGTCTCTTTCAAGATTTGCGGGATCCTTGATGTACTCAGCAACTGCCTCAACTTCCTCTGCGGGAGTCTTGTCCACAACGAACCTGTCGTTTACGCAGTCTGAGGAAAGGCATGTGATGTTGTCGACACGAACGGAGCCGTTTGCCTTGATCTTGAAAGGTGTGGAAGTCGCGAAGAATCCCGGACCCTTTCTTGAAGGTCTTGAAGCGAGAGGATAGATAAATTCAGGCTTTGAAAGACTTCCGGAACCTACGAAATCAGCATATCTGCATGCGTACTGATCCGCGAAAATATCGCCGTCGCCGGTGTGAACGACCGTCTCGTTGAATCTGATATCACCCTTTGTTCCGTTGGGGTTGGGATCTGCACTTACGGCGCGGATCTCATTATTCTCATTAAAGAAGACCTGTGATTCGCCGACTACCGTGGTAAAGATAACGTCTTCGGAAAGAGCGTGTGTCTGCTTTGTACCGAACATGCCGGTGCAGACAACTCTGAGATCTCTGTCTTCGGAAGCCGTGTTCTCAATGTCAATGAGCTGCGCTTCGCAGGCTACGGGCAGGCCCTCTCTCTGGGGAACGATGAAGATCGTTCTCCTGACCTTGAGGCCGCATGAAAGCTCATAGCTGATAACGGTCCTGTTCTGTGAATGGACGGTGCTGATCTTTTCAAGACCGTCGGCAATAGCATTGCCTGACCAGAAGATCTGCTTGCCGTTCTCAACGATATAGAACTGTCTGTTAGCCGGGAAACCGTTCTCTTCAGGAAGATAATCCCATCTTGTGGCAAGGACCTGTGTATCGGCGTGTGATCTGAAAGAACCGCCGCCCAGAGCATCTACTGTGCTCTTAGGTGTTGACTGGAGAGGGAAATCGAAATCAATACGGTTGCCGATGAGCATATTCGTATAATAATGGGGACCCGGTGAGGGAGTGGAGGGATCAAAGGTGAGTTCGCCTTTTTCGTTTAATTCGCCGCCCCATGTTTCTGTGCTGCTGATCAGCTCGGCGCATCTGTTGATGACAGCTTCGTCAAAATCCGCGTCCGAGACAGCTCCGCCCTTCTCAGTCAGAGCCTTTATTCCGTTTCCGCTCTTTACGAGAAGAATGCTTATGCCTTCATTTACGGTCTTTGTGAACTGCCCGAAAATAACATCATCAGAAGCAAGGATATTTACTGCCATGCTGTCAAAGCCCAGGCCGGAAATACCGATAACGACCGGTTCTTTGCCGAAACGGACATACTGCGCGGAGATTCCGCCCTGTGTATTGTCAGCTCCGAATTTGCTTATCAAAAGCTCTTTCGCGGAACATCTTTCTCCTCTAGCCTTTTCGCCGATGTAACCCATAATGATCCTCCAGTGGATTAAGAAATATATGTCTGTTTTCAGCAAGTAACCCCACGGGTCAGAAATGACTGCGGGGTTCTGCTTTCAGTTATTGACTTTGACTCCCGTTAAGGGAACCCGGTATTTTACCCGAGAACTACCTCGACCTTGTGAGTCTTGCCGTCGCCTGCAACAGGAACTACGCAGCCGTCGATCTCATTTCCGTCAACGGTAAGCTTCTTAACGCCCTTGCAGACATGGCCGGGATTCTTGATCTCGATCTCATATACATCGCCTCTGAACTTACGGACAACACTGAATCCGTCCCATGCGGAAGGAATGGAGGGATCAACTCTCAGTCCGTCAAACTCAGGCTTAACGCCGAGGATGTACTGTGAGATCGCAACCATATTCCATGCGGCAGTACCGGTGAGCCAGGAGTTCTTGCCCTGACCGAAGTTCTTCGCGTCCTTGCCGCCGATCATCTGACCGTAAACATAAGGTTCTGTCTTATGGATATCTGATGTCTCTTCGGTGAATGCGGGAGCGATCTTTGAGTAGTACTCAAATGCCTTTTCGCCTCTTCCGGCATAAGCCTCGGCACAGATGATCCATGCGTTGTTGTGTGTGAAGATACCTGC
>JAEEGL010463238.1_pt1 | contig 19332 bp, 17 predicted proteins | sample 9134231 | NCBI WGS metagenome assembly JAEEGL01 (sample SAMN16246548, study PRJNA631951) | gut metagenome | biome: gut microbiome; feature: rumen; material: fiber-attached | host: Bos | place: Iran: Karaj | collected 2018-10
ATCGACGACTATAAAATAGACAAGAAAGCTGGAACCAAGGGCGCTGCGGATTATACCGTGCAGTTTACTGCAGAGCAGAATATTTCGCGTACAGATGCCACACAGCCGACATATTGTAGGTATCAGATCTCAGCCACGGTTAGTTCCGACGGCAAGATTTCGGGCTTGAATATGAAACGCTTAACTCAGCAGTAAAACTCACCTAAACAAACACGATCGTGCACTTTAAATGGATTTATAATACACCATCGCCTACTTTGATGCGACAGGCGAGCGAATTGAGTGAGAAACTCAATATCGCTCCTGTGCTTTGTCGTCTTCTTATTGAGCGTGGAATAACGACGGAATCAGCGGCAAAGCGCTTTTTCCGTCCTCAACTCAATGACCTTATCAATCCGTTCCTGATGAAGGATATGGATATCGCGGTGGATAGGCTCAATGATGCCATGGGACGTAAGGAACGTATCATGGTATATGGTGACTATGATGTTGACGGCTGTACGGCTGTAGCCCTCGTCTATAAGTTCCTTCGTCTTTATTATTCCAACATAGAATACTATATCCCTGATCGCTATGAGGAGGGATATGGAGTGAGTCGTAAGGCTATCGATATGGCGAATGAGAATGGCGTGAAGCTGATTATCATTCTTGACTGTGGAATAAAGGCGCATGAGCAGATTGAGTATGCCAAGACGTTGGGCATAGACTTTATTATCTGTGACCATCATGTTCCTGACGATGTCCTTCCTCCTGCTGTGGCTATCTTGAATCCTAAGCGTCCTGATGACTCATATCCTTTCAAGCATCTGTGCGGATGTGGTGTAGGCTTTAAGCTGATGCAGGCTTTTGCCAAGAATAACGGTATTCCGTTCTCTCGTCTTATTCCTTTGTTGGATCTCTGCGCTGTAAGTATTGCTGCAGATTTGGTTGAGGTGACAGACGAGAATCGTGTTTTGGCTTATCATGGATTGAAGCAATTGAACCAGAACCCTTCTGTTGGACTGAAGTCTATTATTGACATTTGTGGACTCTCAGGTAGGGAGATATCCATGTCGGATATCGTCTTTAAGATAGGTCCTCGTATCAATGCTTCGGGTCGTATGGAGAACGGTAAGTTGTCGGTTGATCTTCTTGTTGAAAAGGAATATAACAATGCTATTCAGGCAGCCAAGCATATTGATGCCTATAATGAACAGCGTCGTGACATCGACAAGCAGATGACCGATGAGGCCAACGGTATTGTCGAGAAACTTGAGAGCCAGAGACATCGCTCAAGTATCGTCCTATATGATGAGAACTGGAAGAAGGGTGTTATCGGTATCGTGGCTTCAAGATTGACAGAAATCTATTTCCGTCCAACGGTAGTCCTTACTCGTGACGGACAGTTTGCTACTGGTAGTGCGCGTTCTGTTGCTGGTTTTGACGTATATTCTGCCATAAAGAGCTGTCGTGACCTTCTAATTAACTTTGGCGGTCATACATACGCTTGTGGCTTGACAATCCGTTGGGAAGATGTTCCTGAGTTCAGTAAGCGCTTCTATAAATATGTGGAAGAGCATATTGAGCCAACACAGACGGAGGCAACTCTTACTGTTGATGCTGTAATAGACTTTAGGGATATCTCCCGTCGTCTTTATCATGATCTCAAACGCTTTGCTCCATTCGGTCCTGGAAACGTGAAGCCTACTTTCTGTACCCGTAACGTGTATGATTTCGGTACTTCAAAGGTCGTAGGTCGTGAACAGGAGCATATAAAGCTTGAACTCGTGGATTCCAATTCCAATACCGTGATGAACGGCATAGCCTTCGGACAGTCGGCTTCCGCAAGATATATCAAGTCCCGTCGTTCATTCGATATTGTATATACCCTTTAGTAGAATATCTATAAGCGTGGCTATGTTCAGCTTCAGATAGAGGATATAAAGCCTAAGGAAGATTAGGTGTTAGATGTTGGGTGGTAGGTGATAGCGGTTTGCAAAATACCACTCCCCAACACCTATCACCCATCATCTAACACCTAACCCCCATCACCCAACACCCAAATATGGACTACCTTTCCATTCTTCGACAATATTTCGGCTTCTCCGCGTTTAGGGGAATCCAGAAAGAGATTGTTGAGAGCATAGGTTCCGGTCATGATACTCTTGGATTGATGCCTACGGGTGGCGGTAAGAGTATTACGTTTCAGGTTCCGGCTCTTGCAATGGAAGGTGTGTGTCTTGTCATCACTCCGCTTATAGCTCTGATGAAGGATCAGGTGCAACATCTTCGTGATAGAGGCATTCTTGCATCTGTCATTTATTCGGGCATGAGTCATGCGGAAGTCCTTCTGGTACTTGATAATGCGGTCTATGGTGGTGTGAAATTCTTGTATGTATCACCTGAACGTTTGTCATCTCCTCTTTTCATAGCAAAGGTTCAGCAGATGCATATCTGCTTCATCACGGTTGATGAGGCACATTGTATCTCGCAATGGGGCTATGATTTCCGTCCGTCTTATCTCAATATAGCAGAGATAAGGAATATTCTTGAACCGCAGGAAAATCCTTCTCTTCCTCCTAAATACACTATTCCTATTCTTGCCCTTACTGCAACCGCAACTCCACAGGTTGTGGATGATATTCAGGAACGTCTCGCTTTTTCAGAGAAGAGGGTGGTGCGGATGTCCTTCAAGCGTGAGAATCTGATTTATGTGGTTCGTCATACTGATAATAAGGAGGCAGAACTCATTCATATCCTTAATTCCGTACAGGGCTCTGCAATAGTATATACCCGTTCACGTCAGAATACCAAGGACGTAGCAAAGATTCTTTCCTCTAATGGCATTTCTGCTACTTTTTATCATGCCGGACTTGATTTCGCCGTCAAGGATCAGCGACAGCAGGATTGGCAGAAAGATGAGGTTCGCGTAATGGTGGCAACAAATGCCTTTGGTATGGGTATTGACAAGCCTGATGTTAGGATTGTTGTACACATGGATTGTCCTGATTCCCTTGAGGCTTACTTTCAGGAGGCTGGTCGTGGAGGTCGTGACGGTAATAGGGCGTATGCTGTGTTGCTGTATAGCAGGTCTGACAGACGTAATCTCCTTACTCATGTACAGACGGCCTTTCCTGAGAAGGAATATATCCGAAAGGTGTATGACGACCTTTCATATTTCTTCCAGCTTGCGCTTCATGATGGGGAAGGGGCTCGTTATGAATTTAACATAGATCGTTTCTGTCAGGTGTTCAAGCATTTCCCGACACGTCTTTCGGGAGCTTTGGCTGTTCTTCAGCGTGCAGGATATATTGAGTATGATTCCGATCCGGAAAATCATCCTCGATGTCAGTTCCTGATTCCTCGTGATAGTCTGTATCAGCTTCACGGACTTTCTGAGAATGAGGATTCTGTTATGACTGCCTTGTTGCGAATATATTGCGGATTGTTCTCTGACCTTGTCTATATAGAAGAGGCTCGAATTGCTGATTACTCGCACTTGCCTGTAGATGTTGTTCGTGTAGTCCTCAAATCGCTTGCTGGTCGTCGTATTCTCAAGTATATACCTCGTAGGAATGTTCCAATTATATATTACCCTCAGCAGAGGATAGAGTCTTCGCATCTTGTCTTTCCGAAAGCGATTTACGAGGAACTTCAGGAAAGGATGGTTGCTCGTGTGAATTCTGTTCTTGAGTATGCAGAATCGGATGATGAGTGCCGTTCAACCATTCTTCTTCGTTATTTGGGCGAGAAGGCCGAAACTGATTGCGGATATTGCGATGTCTGTGTTGAGAAAAGGAGAAATGAAAATACCGTTTCTCAATCTGATGAAGATGCCGTACAGGTTATTGTCGATGCAATCAATGATGCTGGTGGTAGCATGCCTATTGCCCAGATACATAGTTTATCTTTAACCAAGCATCAGCTTGACGTTGCTTTAGAACAATTACGTTCTGAGGGCAGACTTGTAATAAAAGGTTCAAAAGTCGCACTCGTCCCCTCTAACCTCTAACCCTCTTTACCCTTTACTCTTTAATCCATAGAAATATGCTAGCATCCCTTCTTCTTACAATCTTTACATTCGTAGAACTCAATTGCGAAAATATTTTCGACACCCGTCACGATTCATTGAAAAACGACTATGAATTTTGTGAGGGCGGTACCTATCATTGGGATTCCAAACGCTATTGGCGTAAGTTGAATAATATTAGTAAGGAACTCGTCTCTACAGGAGGTGAGTGGCAAGATTGGCAGGCACCTGATTTGATCGCGCTTGTGGAGGTCGAGAATGATTCTGTTCTCTTCGACCTTACCCAGCGTTCTCTTCTTCGTACTGTCGGTTATAAGTATATAATGACAGATTCACCTGACCAGCGTGGTATAGATGTAGCCTTACTTTATCATCCTTATAGCTTTGCTCCAGATACCTCTTATAGCCTTCGCATCACTCCACCAGAAGGGTTTGGCCCGACTCGTGATATCCTCTATGTTCGTGGAAGGATATTGGGCAGTTCTGTTCCTGACAGTATAGATTCAAATGGTAAGTCCAAGAATGACGAATTGCATGTCTTCGTGCTCCATGCTCCAAGTAGGCGAAAGGGCGAGAAAGCATCCGAGCCTTATCGTCTTGAGGTTGCTTCCCGACTTTGTTCAAGCATAGACTCTATTCGTGCTATTTCTCCTGATGCCAATATCTTTATCACGGGAGATTTCAACGATTATTCAGACAATCGTGCTCTCCTTATGTTGGCAGAGCATTCTATGGTAGAAGTATCCAAGGATGCGAAGGGCACTAATGGGGCATTGGGTACTTATCGCTATAAAGGAGAGTGGGGGAGTCTCGACCATATATTCTTCTCCAAATCATTGTTTGATAATAGTAGGATAGACTATTGTCGTATTCATGATTTACCTTTCCTTACAGAGGAAGAACCGAAATTTGGAGGTGTCCGTCCCGCGAGAACATACAGAGGCTACAAATATAATTACAACGGATTCAGCGACCATCTACCTCTCGTAGTTCGTTTTGAATATTGATTTAAGTTTCGTAAGTTGAGTATTAATCATGTTCTGCAATAATGAATATTGATTTAAGTTCCGTAATTTGATAATTGCCTGGAAGGCAATACTATTAGTACCCCCGTACATACGAGTGAAACGAGGATGTGCGGGGATTAAGTCCCAAAAACAACTACTACCTGGAGGGCAGCACATCGCGAAAGGGGTTATGTGTGAAAATTCATTTGTAAGCGTTCTATGTCGAGCAATATATATGTTCTGCTCCTCAAAAAAACTTTTTCGCGAAAACTCTACACCCCTACATCGCCACCATATATAACGCACACATACTTAGATTGTTATAAGGATTTTAAATATACGCTACCCCTACACCAACCCTACATCAACCCTACACCCGAACCTGAATTTTTCAGAAATTCAGGTTAATGGATGATTAATAATTGATAATGTATAATTTAGTTTGACTTGAACGCTTATAATACTATTCAAATTACTCATTATTCATTATAAATTATTAATTTTCTGCATTACGAATGCAGAAAGGGTGTAGGCTTAGTGTAGGGTTAGTCATATCAAGAAACGTATTCGTTTTAAAATCAGTACATTAACCAGCCATCAATAGGTAACTGCTAACGGATAAGAAACGAGCTGAATACATTCGTTCGCGCTAACTTGCTTCTTGCCAAAGAATACCTTTTTCGGTTGCAAAGGTAGTAAAATTTTCCGAAAGCTAGCATGTTTGCCCTATTTTTTTTATATTATTTTATGCCATTAGGCAAACAGCATTATTCAATATTCCCACATAGTTTTTTCCTTCCACCGCGTCCTTCACGACCAACTGCCGTCATTGGAACTGTCCTTTTGTTGCTGTACCACACTCTGCGGATGAATCGTAGAGAGTGGTATGGCAACGGAGCAGCGGGAAGAAAGCGAAGCATACACCTGCCTGAAAGATTTTTCGGCCAGACTATCATGCTTGGCTATCTTCCCTGATTGCCACTCCCTGCGGACATTTCCCAATAACGGAACTGTTGGTTATGAAAGACGGGTGAAAGATACGGAAAAACAGCAGGCATACAACATTCCGTAATTCTTGCATCGTCCATTGACGAAGGGAGAAATACAGAGAGTTGTATGCTAATAGGCAATCCCCACAAGAGTACATTGGGAAGGGCGGACAGATGAAAGTCATTTGTCCGTTCATCCTGATGCACACTTGCTTCATGGGCTTGCCGTCCATGCTTTCCAAAATGTTCATTTCATTTGTAGAGATTCCACATTATTATATACCATGCAAATCATCGGCATCCCACTAAGTTGGAGATCCGAATTCCAGCCTCATATATGTTGTCATTGTCGCAAACTGCCACTTCTCATCCTGTCCGTCCCCGTTCGTTCCGTTTAGGGCGGCATAGTTACGGACACCTGATTACGGCTCTCCAAGTTTTTCGCAAGAAATCTCCACACTCCTTCCGAGGTTGTATTTCTCACTAAAAACTTGTATAGCCATCCTCGTGTCCCTGATGAAGCCGCCGAAACGAAACGATAACGGCGACAGGACAGACGCAAAAAAAATGGCAGATTCAGCGGTTCATACATATATGGCAAATGTCAGGAAACTCACTTCTTCCAGCTTATGGAAACCGCAATATCATTACTGGCACTTTCCTTTGGATTGTGTCACACAGAAAAGAAAAAAGTATAATCAATAAAAAAGAAAGAAAAATGAAGGGAACAGAAAGTTTCAAGCAGACCATCCACTCCTATCTGGAGCAGAGGGCAAGCGAGGATACGCTCTTCGCAGAGAAGTATCGCGCAGTAAACCGCAGTATCGATGACATCGTGACCTACATCCTCAATCAAGTGATGAGGAGCGAGTGTCACGGCTTCAATGATGATGAAATCTACTCGCTTGCCATACACGCAGCCGAGGAAGAGGACTTGGAGGTAGGCAAGCCGATAGAGTGCGACGTTAGGGTGAACCACATCGTGGAACTAACCGAGGAGGAAAAGCAGGAAGCACGTCGCAATGCCATCCGCCGACTGGAGAATGAGACATACCAGCGCATAGCCAACCGTAAGAAGCCGAAGGCAAGGACGGCACAGACCTCCTCCATTCAGCAACCATCATTGTTTGACTTCTAATAAATCACGCATTATGAAACCGAGAACAAGATTCCAAAAGATGGTGTGTCAGTCCGACAAGGGCATGACCACCATCACTAAGGGAGCAATAAGGTGGGCAACAGAAGAACTCACCGACCACTATGCCTACTGCCATCCTAATTCTCTCCGCCATACTTGTATGGACTGCGGACACAAGTGGACAATCTCAGACGCTGAAAAGAAAGGCAATACCCTCGTATGCCCTCACTGCGGACGCAAGTTGGAGGTAAGGGAGACACGCGAGCACACCCTCCGCCAGTCCACCTATTTCACCATTCTCACCACGAGGAAAGGTATGCAAGTCCTACGTGTCGCTCTGCTGAAAACCGAGCACCGCAAGGGAGAACCATCCGTCTGCACTTGCAGGGAGATATGCCGTTACTATATGGACGGACAAGGCAGATGCGAGGTCATAGGATTGAAACGCACCATGGGACCATACCTCGACACCTTCTCTTACAATGAAGGAATGGAACTGCGTCACGACAACGAAGCTTTTTCCCATCTATCCACGTTCCCCACCTACCCGAAGATGAAGGTCATCCCCGAACTGGAGCGCAACGGCTTCAATGGCAACTTCTACGGAGTTGAACCGCTGAAGATGTTCAAGGCAATACTATGCGACAACCGATACGAGACTATCCTCAAATCGGGACATACCGACCATTTCCGCTACTTCATCAAGTACTCCAACGAACTCGACATCTGCTGGTACTCCTACAAGATAGCCCTCCGCAACCATTACGACATCAGCAATATCAGTATGTGGTGCGACACTATCTGTATGCTACGCAAAACGGGTAAGGACATACGCAATGCCCACTACGTCTGTCCTACCGACCTCCAAGCCATCCACGACCGACTGGTGCAGAAGATAGAGGAAAAGGCGGAGCGAGAACGCAGAGCCGAGGAAATGAAGAGAGCAGCCGAGGACGAAGCTGAGTTCAGAGCAATGAAAGAAAGATACTTCGGACTTATCTTTTCGGACGGACTCATTAACGTCCGTGTGCTGGAGAGCGTAGAGGAACATCGTCAGGAGGGAAGCCACATGCACCACTGCGTATTCAGCGCAAGGTACTACTCCAACGAGAACAGCCTTATCTTCTCCGCCACCATCAACGGAGAGCGCGTAGAGACGGTCGAGTTCGACCTCCGACAACTCCGCGTAGTACAGAGCCGGGGAGTGTGCAACAAGAACACCGAGTACCACGACCGCATAGTAAGCCTTGTGAACAGTAATGCGGATAGTATCAGACAGAGGATAACGGCATAATATGAAACAAGGTGGGAGGAAAACGAGAACCTCCCACCGCTTAAGGAACAGATAACAGCAATGACACAAGAGACATTCAGACTGATTGACGCAGTATGCCGTGAAGGCATAGCGAACGATGTTTGGGGAGTAGCAGAAGACTTCAACACCTCGGTATATCTTGGAACGACCGAAGATATTGACCTCTTGGGCAAATATCTCTATGTATATCGTGACGTGAATGAGCATTTCTGTTTTATCGGCAAGCATAAACCAATCTATTCCCTCTACCATAATGAGGATACCATTGTAGAGCTATACAAACTCAATTAGGGAGCAATAATAGTATAAAGACTAAAAACAGAAAAGTCGGACGGATAAATATTTCCGCCCGACTTCGTTTCTTTCATGAGCAGATGGCGATAAAGAAACGAAGCGAAAGAAACCTCCGTTTCTATCTTGCAGAAGCCGTTGGTATCCTACTAAAGATGCCACAAAAACAAAACCACACATCCCTGATGCCATTAACATCAAGAATGTGTGGAAAATAGTTATTTGACATACAGCAGCGAGAACTCCACGTATCTCCTCCGCTCAATTGACTTAACCTTCCTGCCCTTGTATCGACAGAAGCGCATATACTCATGGAAGATGTCGCGATTTCCTGCATCCAGTTTTCTCAGTAGCGTACTTCGCGGGCGCTTGCTTGTGCCGAGTATCGCGTATGGTCCGACATTGTAGGCAAGCACAGCCAAGAGCAACTGATCCTTGCCGTAACCGTCAAACATACGGTACATCCTCATCAGATCCTGACGCAGCAGCCTGTCACCCTGCGCCCTCGTCATTGTCCTTGCACTGTACCTTTCCCCCGGCAGCAACTGATGTCCCCATCCCACGTATGGATAGTCGTTGACGGTGTGCCACCCCTCGAAATTCCTGATGATTTCCACGGCAAGGTTGAAACGCTGCCGTTCCGTCATGCACTTCTGCGCCGTCCCCTTCATAGGGCAGAGCATCAGCAGGACAGCAACCGCCAGTCCTGCTAATGTTAGCTGATGATCATTGCCAGACCTCAAATTCCCTCCCTTTCTTTCCTTATGTCGGACACTTCTACGTTCCCGTTGTTGAACTTGAACTCAAGCTGCTCACTTTGTCCGTGATTATCCTCAACCACCACGATGAATCTGTGCGAGTCTGACGATGCCGAGGTATAGTACAGGCGGAACTCGTTCCCCTCCAGCGCATAGCGGTCGTTGGCTTTCAGAAGTCGGCCGCCATATCTCAGCGTCCCCTTGCCATCGTATAGAAACCAGCGGATGGTGTACTGCGTGCCGTCCGTCCGCCCCTCTGCAAGCAGAGAGCATCGTATCTCCACCGTCTCGCCCTTCGTCACCCTCAGAGGTACGGGCATGGTCTCCACATGGAACGGATAGGAGTCCTGTATATCCAGACTTCTGTCACATGCCGCGATGCAAAGCACGATGATTGCCATGCAAACCAGTCTCACCATCTTCCCTATTGCTTTTCCCTTTGTTGATGTCACCTTCATTGCTTGTCGTTTTCAAATTGTCGTTATTCATTTTTTGTTGATTCTTCACAAGGAACTCATTGAGATCCTTGCACCCTGAGTAGTCCGCAGCGTGGTCGATTACCTTTTCACCCAGACAGTCCTTCAGTGTCTGTATCCCATTCCTTCCAGCCTCGTCATTGTCGAGGTAGGCATGAATGTGTCCGTACTGGCTCAGCAAGTCCGCTGATCTCCGCAGATAGATAATGGAGTTGAGTACGAGGCTATCCATCCCTTCCGCACGACCGAGTGCCACCGCTGAAAGGAAGTCTGCGAATCCCTCAAACACGCAGCACTCTCCACTTGGCAGATTGCCATGCCTGATGACAGTCGTTCCCTTTGGTGCTATGCAGCCCTTGAAGAACCTGTTGCGCACCTCATAGCCACCCCTGCCGTTGGGAAAGCCGATGGCGAAGTAGCGCTTGCCTCGCAGGTCGTAGCGTACCTCCTTGCAGTACCTGTCAGCCACCTCAAAGGGTATCGCCCTTTCCGCAAGGTACTGGCGCAGGGCATGGTGTCCGAGCGGAAGCACCTCCACGTTGGCAAACTGCGGTTCCGTATCGTCCACCATTTTGGGGTACTCTGCCCCCTTCATCTCAGGCATCGGCAGTTGCATGGTCTCTGCGATGTAGCGAGCCTGACGGATGAAGTCATTTGACGGTATCAGCTTTCCTGCCAGCGTAAAGATGTCGCCACCCTCACCCATGCCGAAGTCAAACCACTTCTCTTTCCTGGTGTCGAGCTTGAACGACGGACTTTTGTCACCACGATAAGGCGAATGATACCACAGCACACCGCCATGCCCCTTGACTGGGTGATAACCGAGCCGACCCAGGAAGTCGGCTATCGGTGTATCCCGGATTTTCCCTATATCCATAGCATCAGTTGATAATGAACTTTAGTCCAATACCGTACTGTGTATGGGGCAGTCCGGAGGTATTCCCCCACAGGAACCGCTCACGCACATTCCCCGTCAGTGCCACCTTATCGGAAATATACCACTCCACGCTTAGCGTAGCCGCACAACCATACACACAGCCGTCCCTGCCCGTCAATCGCGAACCGTCATTCAGTTGCTTCTCATTCCAGTTCACCGTCTCATAGCCTGCCATTGCCGAACCACCGACATAGACGAAAAGCGACTTAGAGGCATCTGACAGTACGTGTTTGTAGAAACCGCCCTCTGCCGTAAACTGCGCCACAGGGATAGTCTGCTTACCCCACTCGCCATACTCATACCTGTGGTTACGCTGCAAGTACTCCGTACCAAGCACCCACTTGTCACCGCCCTTGGCATATGTCTCTGCCGTCACATTGCCATAGTACGAATCACATCGACCGTCCACCATGCCGCCACCGATGGCGATACCGCACATCCTCGGGAGCACTCTCTGAGCCGTAGCCTGCCCCATGGTCATGGCAGGCATGGCAATCATCAGAAGCATTCTCTTCTTCATTGTCATTGTAGTATTTGCTTACTTGTCTGATATCTTCAGTTCCGAGATCACCCTCGCCCTCACAAGGTCGGTGTTCTCAACGATGAAATACTGGTGTCGTCCGCCGTTCTTCTCCGCCAGTTCCACAACAAGGCACTTGTCATCGGGAATGGTGAACTTGTCCATCGTCCATACCGTTCTCTCACAGCCGTTCCCCCTTACGTTCAGCACGAAGTTCTGTGTGCGCAGGGGCTGTATCACCTGCTCCTGAATGGCGGTTCGCTTTGCCACCTTCCTATCAACAATCTTCCATGTTATGAAGTCCACGTCGAACGGCACGTTACTGGAGTTCCTGATCTCCGTGTGAAAGTACAGCAGCCCGTTGTGCGTATAGATGCCTTTCAGTAGGAACTGGATGCCGAACGACTTTGAGCCTATATGCTTCACCCTGCGCCTGTTCTCCTTCCAGATGCTCTTCATCACCAGTCGCACCAGCACGGGACTCTCCGAGCCGAGTTCTTTCATATAGATGTTCATGGAGTTGTTGGGACGGTTCACTGCCTCTCCGTCATGGATGAAGTCCGTCATCTCCACATTGAGGATGCGAGGCTCACGGGCATATTTTACGTTGAAGCTGTAGTATGCGCCATCTTCAGTAATGACGCTCATATTCGTCTCACCCTTGAAACCGCGTCTGGCGGCTTTCACGCGGATGACGTTCTCCGCACCGTCAGCCTTTCCGGCTATGATGTTTGCCGAGCCAAGGTCAACGTAGGCGATGGCGGAAGGGAAGATGACGTGACAGGTCTTGTCAAACGTCACCTCCAGCCCATGAGGGGGAATCATGCGGTCGAAGGTGATCTTCTTGGTGTACCCCTCAAAGAGGTCGCTGGTGTTGTCGTCTGTCTGAGCCGTGGCCACAGACACCATGCCCATTACAAGGGCGAGGAATGCAATTGCTTTCTTCATGTTCTTTTTGGTTTTGATGTTTGGATAATGGTTGTTGGTTTGATTGATGTTATTACGGATTACTGCTTGTCCGCATGGAGCATCACGCGGTAGTTCGCCTTCAGGTTCACCTTCACCGTGCGCATCTTCTTGGCAATGTACTGGCTCGTTCCCTGAATCAGTCCCTTGCCCAGGTCTGATGCCAGTTGTGCCTTCGCGTCAGACGAGATATTGATGCTGCTGCCCATTGACGTACCCATGTTGGCTGCAACCTCCTTTGCGGCATTCTGTTCCATCGAGCCGGGAATGAAGATGCCCTGCTGTCCGTCTGTGTCATACACGCTCAGCTTCACGTTATATATACTTCCTGCATACTCTATCGAGGTGACGCTGATGCCCAGACGTTCGCCCGTGATCCTTGCCGAGCCTGTCACCACGGCATTGACGGGGATGACGATGTCGCCCACACGCATCTGCTCCATAAGCCTTAGCCGTACCTTCTGCCTGTCCGTCACCGTCTGATTGCCATGCACACAAGCGGTAATGGTATTCTTGTCAAGAGTCTGGACGATGCCCACCGCTGTATTGAATGCCATATTACGCTCCACTGAGTAGTCCGTCGCAAATTCCTCGCTCGTCTGTTCTTGCTGCAGAGCCGACACCACCGGCTTATGTACGTTCTTCACGGGCATGACCTGTACCTTGTCATCCGATGTCACAGTCGTCTGCTTACGTTCCTCTGACTGTTGTGTGCCAGGCATATACTTCGCAGCCATCTGGTACGACTTTTCCATCAGCTCCAGTTGCTCGTCAACAGTACTTTTGGGATTCTTCAACTCACTGGCCTTTTCCTCCAGTTCTGCAACGCGCTGACGCAGTTTCTCGTTCTCGTTACTCTGCCCGTCCTGATAGAATCCGCCCAGTGTCGTGTTGAGATTGTTGTAGGCAGCAGCCGATGAGGTTATCTTCTCCTTTGCCTTGCGACTGGCTTCATCCTCATATGCCTGTGCCGTACTGTCCTGCATCAGGCAAAAATCGGAAGTTCGTGACTTTCCGGCAGAACTGTCCCTGATTTCTCCGAGAGTGCCTATTGCCTGTTCCCTTGCCTGTCGCCTGGCTTCCATCAGACTGACCTCGTATGCCTTGGTCTTGTCACCTATGATGTCTCCATTGTTGGCATCGGGCATCTCCGTATTGAAGCCCCTGAAACCGAGCAGACTGCCCTTGCCTTCGTCTGACAGGGCGAATATCAGCCACATCACGATGACGAAGACCACTCCCATCAGCGCATAGACGATTATTTTCCTACGTCTGCTACGCTCAGCCTCCGTAATCGGTTCCTTGCACTTGACCTTGGGCGTCGGCTTTGTCTTTTCTTCTTCCTTGTTCATTGCTTTCTGTCTTCTGTTAATGGTTACACATATCTGTCATTACATCCCATAGCGTCCAGAGTGTCATCAGTCCGAGGACTGCTAGCATTGTACATGACACCACACGGCTCTCCTTGCATGAAAGTCCCTTGCACCATCGGTAGGCACTGGCTCTTATTGTCCTCACTGCCTTCATCGCTTTACGGTCTGAATGTCCTTGTTCTCCACTATCGTAAAGCCCTCGATGGTAAATCCGTTTGGATTGTCATCCGAGCGGCTGGAGTTGAGCAGCCTGCACGTGGTGACGAGCGAACGCTCCGTAACGTTGCTGGAGCGGATGATCATCTGGCGTGCATGTGTCGTGGCCAAGTATGGGTAGTTGTCGAAGTCGCACACCACGCTGTCCACCTGTACCGTCTGGTTGATGTTCCCGGCAATGATGCGGTTGTAATACCCCTTCTCCGCAAAGTCCTGATAGTAGTGGTAGGCACTCTTGTCCGCAAGCAGCAGGGCACGCTTCACGTTGTGCTCTATGGCACTCTTCTCAGGTGAGAGCGTGAAGAACAGCTCATGGAAGCGGCGCACATGCTCACGTGCCTCTGCCGGACGGTTCTGCGACAAATCCTGTGACAGGGCAAGCATGAGCGACTTGCCCTTGTCAAGGACGTAGATCTTCTCCCTCTGCTTCTCCGCGAAGGCATAGGAGCTGTAAACGCTCCATACGACCACCACGGCGCACAGCACAAGAAAGACGATGGCAAAGAGACGTATCTGTCTAAAGGATGTCTCGATGTTCTTTAGTGACTTAAATTCCATTTCATTTCCTTTCTTCATTTTTTTGTTTTACTTTTCATTCCTTGTTTACATACACTCAGAAGAGTCTTCTCAGGCGCCCTGCGACGTTTCCTGCCGTCGCGCCCACTGCACCGCCAGCTAGTGAGGCACTTCTGTTGGTGACGCTGTTCACGTTGCGGCTGTAATTGCCCATGCCTCCTGCCTGAATCACCCAGCTTGCGACGGTCGGTATGGTGAAGTAGCCGATGATGCCAATTATCATGAAGATGATATAGACACCGTCACTGGAGTCAAGCGAGAAGTTGGGATCTGCCTGCATCCGCATGATATCGTTCTGGAGCATCAGCACCTGAATCTTGGCAAGTATGCAGCTGAACAGGTCACTGACCGGCAGCCACAGATATACCTGTATATAGCGGCACAGCCATTGGACGAGCGTGGACTGGAAGTCGTCCCATACCGATATGGCGAATGCGAGAGGTCCCAGTATAGCAAGCACGATGAGGAAGAACGTGCGCAGCGTGTCTATGACCAGTGCGGCCGAGTCGAACATCAGTTCAAGCACCTCGCGGAACATATCGCGGATGCCTTTCTTCATGCTGTACATCCCACGCTCAACGTACATACCTGTCATCGTCACGAGGTCACCCGGAGACCAACCGAGTTCCTCCAGTTGTTTGTCAAACTCCTCGTTGCTTACGAGGTAGGCAGTTTCGGGATTACGCTTCATTGCCTCATACTCCAGCCTGTCCTTCTGTTCCCGATATTGCTGCATGTCAAGCTTCTCACCGTCCAGCATCGTAGCCACACCCTGCACTATCGGGGTCATCACCGCATTTAGCGTACCCAGTACCACAGTCGGGAACATCAGGATGCAAAGCCCGATGGCAAACGGACGCAGCAACGGAAACACGTCTATTGCCTCCGCACGGGCAAGTGACTGCCATACACGATAGGCTATGTAGAACAATGCGCCAAGTCCGGCTATCGCCCTCGCCACACCCGCCATATTCGAGCAGAGCGGCATCATCTCCCCATAGAGGCTGCGCAGCAGTGTGTGCAGGTTCTCAAAGTCGATGGCTAATAGCATATTTATCATATCTTCTTCTCTGTCTTACGGTTCGTTTGCAATTCCCATCTTACCAGTAACGCTGACTTGCATTGCCATAGAGTCCAAGCACACGGTCAAGGTCGTTCTTCTTCTTTGCGCGGAGGTACGACACGGAGATGTTCTTGTTCGTGTAGTATGATACAAGGTTGCGGTATCGCTTCATGTCGTTGTAGCACTTGTCAACGACTTCCATGCGATCCTTGTCTGTCATTGACATGGTGGTGACGTTTACCACGTTCTTCAGTTCCGTGAGCACGTCCGTCGATTCCTCCAGCAGCTTAGTATAGCCGAATGCGATAGCGGACAGTTCCTCAACGGTGAAGTTCTCGTCCTGCATCATTTTTTGGAAGTTGTTCACGTAGATGTCCGTGATGTCGCCCACCATGACGATGGTCTGCTGAACCTTGCGGGCATCCTTGATGAGATTGTTCACCGACTTCATGGCATCGTAGTATTTCTTGCCCTGCTCATAGATCTTCACCGTCTCCTGAAGTAGGCTAAGCATCCGACGCCTTTCCGTATTGCTACGGCAGGTTTTCAAATGCTCGCCCCCAAACCGGACGTACACGTCTCCGCGTATCCGGCTTTCCACCAATAATATCAGTCTATCCATTTCCAAGATGTATTTGTTTGTGGCACTTGCTACATATAGCTATGGTCTTGCGGTTCCTTGCGACCATCAGTTTCTCCCAAGTGCTTTTGCCCTTGAGTTCTCCTAACTTTCGCACATGGTGCATAACCAGATTCTCTGTTGCACCACAGATTTCACATTTCCCAGCCTTTAGCCTGTCAATCAGGCTTGTCGTAGTCTTGAATACCATCAGACTTGGAGCATAATCTACTTTTGCCAGTTCGATTGCGCTCTGCCTTTTGTACCCCCCTTGGTAGAATGTGTAGTCCTTGGACTTGCCATTCTTTAGCTGTATTGTCAGCGTAAACACTCCGTCCTTGTCATATTTCCGATGTATGGCTTTACTCTTCGTCCTGTATTTGTGGGCATAAGTCTTGTACATGCCATACTTCATTATATAACCGAACTGAGCCATTTCACAGCAGTTGTGAGCTAAGGAATAATAGTTGTACAGACCTCTTATTTCCATATTGTATCTTTTCAATATTTCAAGGTCGTCAAGTGCTGTCAGACCACCCCTTGACTTGCTTTTCCAAAACTCCTTGCCGTTATGCGTCTTGATTTCGACGGCATTGTAACTCAGGAGCTTCTTCTTTATCAGGTCCTTGGGCAGCATCAGCCGTACACGTTTGTTAAAGGCTCGTCTCAGACTGCCATCCTTACTTCGCCTCATTGAGTTGGAACGCTGGACGCAGACCTCATAGCCGAGAAACTTAGCTCTGTCACCCGAATGGGTGATGAGTGTTTTCTCATCGGACAATTCCAATGAAAGCCTATCAGCAAGATACTTCTTAATATCTTCCTTGATAGTCTCGGCATCTTTCTTACTGCCAATAACTCCCATCAGGAAATCATCCGCATATCTCACATATTTGAGACGCTTGTAGCCTGCATCCATTTCGTCACCACACGAGACAGAAGCCATTGCCTTAATGTGGGTTTTCAGGTTGTTCACCAATGGTTTCCTTTTTGCGCCTTTTTCCCTACATCCTTTCAACTTATACATAGCCCATTTCCTTTTGTATTGCAGAGATTTATACATTTCGCTCATTTTCCTGCCCATGCCTTTGTCGAATGACTGGATGTATTCCTCAACATATTTGTCCAGCTTATCCAAGTATATGTTGGCTAAGATGGGACTTATTATGCCACCTTGCGGAGTTCCGCTATAGGTGTGATGGAATTTCCAGTCCTCCAGATACCCTGCGCGTAGGAATTTGCGGATGAGTCGGATAAACCTTTCATCGCCAATCCGTTCGTTCAAGATGCCAATCATCACTTCATGACTGATGTTGTCAAAGAAGCCTTTGATGTCACCTTCAATGAACCATTTTATACCGCAGAAAGTCTTTTCAATGCTTGCGAGTGCCGTATGGCAGCTTCTTGACGGACGGAAACCATGAGACATATTGCTGAATTGCGGCTCATAGATGGCTTCCAATATCATTCTTACTACCTCTTGCACCAGTTTGTCATTGATGGCAGGAATGCCCAAAGGGCGGAGTTTCCCGTTTTTCTTAGGGATATACACCCTTTGTGACGGCATCGGCTGATAGCTTTCGTCCCTCAGTCTGCCAATCATATCCTCAATACGCTTAAGGCTCATTCCGTCAATGGTCTCATTATCGGAGCCTGATGTCATATTACCAGGCTTTGAGCCTATTCTCTGATATGCGACATAGTACATCTCAGGGTTGAAGAGGATGCGGTATATTCTCTCATACTTATACTCTTGTTCTCGGCTATGCACCGATAGACTGTTCAATACTTTTTCTGGATTTCTCATTTTGTCTCGCACAAATTCCGTTAATCGTATTAAAATTACTGGCTGTCTCCCTTCGCCATGTACAAGGCTTTCCCTTGCTCGGACTACTATGGAGACTCCGTTGCCGTGTCGGATATTCAGAGGTCTGCACCTCATAGCCTCATGGGCATTCCGATTTAGGCAATCCCCGTTTGTGAATTGATAACTTGGCTTAGATAGGTTGTCGGATATGACTTTCGTCCTTTGCTGCTTATTGCAGTTGCGTCATAGTACATTCCTGACTGCTCTATAAAACTTCCATAACACAGCTACTATGATATAGCGGGTATTGCTATCATAACGCTATAGTCTGATGGTGTACCGCTTGGACTATCATTCAATCAATGCAGATTTTATCCTCATACCATTCTCTTTCATCTTCCGTTCAGTCGTACCTTGATAGCTAAGATAACTCACGACTTTTCCCTACATGCTACACTCCCCATATTCTTTCGTCTATGGATAAGTAGGGTGATGATGGGTTATAGGAACTCAGACCCAATAGCTTGCCAAAGCTATATTTACCAAATCACCTTGACGGGCGCACAATTCTTGATCATGTTCTGGGCTGTCGTCGAGGTCTGGACGATCTCACGGGTGGAGTTTACGATACCCTGCGCAAGGTTGGTGGGATCTACGACCGTCCACTGCGCACTTGCCCTGCCGACGCACATTGTCAGGCAAAGGCCGATAATAGCAAATGCTTTCTTTAGCATACTTTCTTGTTGTTTGTTGTATTTAATGGATTGATAGATAATGAGAACTTACTTACTGTCTTTTCCTTCTTTCGTCAGCCAGCCGCTTAATAGCCAGTTCCATGTCACCGCCCAGGGCTTCTGCAAGAGCCTGTACCTCCATCTTCTCCGTCTCCTCTGTCGTGTAGGTCAGGTACTCTTCGGGACTTACCTCTGTGGCATAGACGGCGGACTGCGTACCACCGAGTCCTATCCATACCTCCTTGTAGAGCCGTGACGGATCGTTTGCCATGTTTATGGACAGTATCTGCGACTTCTCCTTGTCGGTAAGTCCGAGCAGTGCCTGGATCTGGTCGAACTTGTTCATGTACTTGCGCTGATCAAGAAGTATCTTGCAGTCGGAATTGTTGATGATGCTCTCCTTTACGATGGGCGAGGAAATGATGTCGTCCACCTCCTGCGTAACCACGATTGCCTCACCGAAATACTTTCTCACGGTCTTGTAGAGATAGAGCATGTACTCCGCCATGTTCTCCGAGGCAAGTGCCTTCCATGCCTC
>JAEEGL016054670.1_pt1 | contig 19332 bp, 20 predicted proteins | sample 9134231 | NCBI WGS metagenome assembly JAEEGL01 (sample SAMN16246548, study PRJNA631951) | gut metagenome | biome: gut microbiome; feature: rumen; material: fiber-attached | host: Bos | place: Iran: Karaj | collected 2018-10
GGAATGTATCAATTTAATCTGTAACAGTAGACAGGATACAATTTCTCAGGCACAGCTTCTTCTCTACAAGGAATTGCTACTGTATTGTGGCGATGGTGTATTCCCTCTCATTGAAAATAGTGTTGCCAGTTCATATTTAGCGACAGTAGTATATTTGGATCAGATTGATTGCAAACTGTATGATTTTCTTAGACTTCGCGTTCCGGGGATAACTGGGTTCAGAATGATTCGCTATGTGGATGATTTGTACATCCTGTTCTCGTCCGATAGGAATACAAAAGGGCTTAATGAAATTTACAATGCTGTGATTTATGAGTATTCTTCGCTGTTAAAAGAATTTGGATTAGCCATCAATACAAATAAGTGTGGATGGAAGCAGATAAAACAGATTAATGATGATTTGAAGAAATCGTTGTATGATGAGTATGTGAATGATATTGAAACGGATCTGTGCTCAATGTTTTCTGGAGAGTTGGAAAGCTTTCTGGGGGATATTTATAATCATCTAGACGGTACGGGTCTTACCAATTCCACCTATATGGAACTTATTGAGAATCATTTTTATAGAGATGATATCGAGTTTACAGCAAATGAGGTCTTCAATTATCTAGTGTATGATAATAGGTTAGAACTGAAAAAGGAAGAAGTTTCAAGTGCTTTAGAGCGTATTATAAAGAGAGATGTATCAATCCTTTCTGTTGATCCGAAACGACTATCTGTAATGGTGATGCAGGTAGGTGGCGATAGTGTGATTAAAGCAATGTTGAGTCAGCTGTTTCATAGAAATCGTATGGGAGTGTGGAATTCTTATGATACAACGATTGCCATCGCTTATCTGATTCAAAGCAAGTTTCAACATATTGACTTACTTGATGTTATCTATGAGAAGAGCAAGTCTCTTTATTCTTATTATGAGTACAACTGCAAAACTAGCTTTGTAAGACAAATCCATAATGAAAAACCCAATAGGTATCTACGTTGCATTGGAAAAGATAAAAAAGCAATGTTTTTGTATTTCTTAAATCTATGCGAGCAGAAGAGATCAAATCATCTTGGCTCCTATGCCTATTACAAGAATTTTTTTGATAGAATATCTGCCGATATGGCATATCAAACTGGAGGGAGAGCAAAGAAGAATGGACCTAGTTACAAAAGTTATTATGAGGAGAAGAATCTTAAGGGGTTGTATTCTGGAATTATAAATTCCGATGTTACTATCAAACAGGCTCATAATTTTAGAAATGCCAATCCTTTATCGCATTCATCTGCTAGCTTGATTGAAGATAATAGCACAAGCCAAAATCTTGAGAATTCAAAGCGCAATTTGGATTCACTTATTGACCAGTACTCGCAAATGAAAAAGATATAAGCAAGAGTTTCGGATTTGCGAATGAATTGTTAATGTGTGTAAAAAAGAAACTAAAAGAGCGAGTAAAGTTTTTTGAGGAGACATAATTATGAAAATAGCAGTAGCGGGAACAGGATATGTGGGATTGTCATTGGCGGTTCTTTTGTCACAGCATAATGAAGTGACAGCGGTGGACATTGTCCCGGAAAAAGTGGAAAAGATTAATGCCTGGAAGTCCCCTATTCAGGATGAATATATTGAAAAGTTTATGACGGAGCATGAGGCGCGTGGATTAAAGCTTCATGCCACCACAGATGGGGCGAGTGCCTATAAGGATGCGGATTATGTGATTATTGCGGCACCTACCAACTACGATCCACAGAAGAACTTCTTTGATTGTTCCGCAGTGGAGGCGGTTATCGATTTGGTGTTAAAGACCTCCGATAAGGCGACCATGGTAATCAAATCTACCATACCTGTTGGATATACTAGAAAGGTGCGGGAGAAGTTTGGTACGGACCGGATTATTTTTAGCCCGGAGTTTTTGCGGGAGTCAAAGGCGCTGTATGACAACTTATATCCCTCACGAATCATTGTGGGATGCGATGAGGGGACCAGACAGGAAGCAGAGACTTTTGCCAAGCTTTTGGTAGAAGGAGCCGAGAAGGAGAATATCGAGACGCTTTTGATGGGGCTTACGGAAGCGGAAGCAGTGAAACTTTTTGCCAATACTTATTTGGCGCTTCGGGTTTCTTACTTTAATGAGCTGGATACTTATGCGGAGATGAAGGGATTGGACACTGCGGCCATAATTAAGGGCGTAAGCTTGGATCCGAGAGTCGGAGACTTTTACAATAACCCATCCTTTGGGTATGGCGGATATTGTTTGCCGAAGGATACAAAACAACTTTTGGCTAACTATGCAGATGTGCCGCAGAATATGATGTCTGCGATTGTGGAGAGTAACCGGACCCGTAAGGATTTTATTGCGGATCGTGTGCTGGAAAAGGCAGGGTACTATACCGGTTCTTCTATGTGGAACGCCGAGAAGGAGCGGCCGGTGACGGTGGGAGTTTATCGACTGACCATGAAGTCGAATTCCGATAATTTCCGTCAGTCGTCCATTCAGGGTGTCATGAAGCGAATCAAAGCCAAAGGTGCCACGGTGATTATTTACGAGCCGACTTTGGAGGATGGAACCACTTTCTTTGGGTCTTTGGTAGTCAATGATTTGGAAAAGTTTAAGACCGGATCGGACAGCATTATTGCAAACCGATACGATGCGGTGCTGGATGATGTGGAGGAGAAGGTGTACACCAGGGATTTGTTTAGGAGAGATTAAGAGAATACAAATAGGAAAGCGTCGACTAGCGTCGACGCTTCTTTTGTATTTCTCCCCAAAAAAGAAATACAATACAAAATGTATTGAAATGATTCTGTCTATATGTTAGTATTCTGAATAAGGATGGTGAAAATATGAGTAGACAGGTTTTTATTTTACAAATGAGAGTAAATGGTATTAAGAGCATTTGTAGAGAAATACAATTAGATTTTTATAATAAACTATTAACAAGTTTTAATCCTGATTTGTATAAAGTTAAAGCTATATATGGAGAAAATGGATCAGGAAAAACAGCTATTATTACTGCAATAAATATTGTTAGAAAGATTATCGTTAACCCGGGGTATTTATCTCAGGAATCAACACAATCAATATTGAATGAACTGATAAATAAAAAGACAAAACAATTCTCTGTTGAACTGGAATTTGCGTGGTATGGTGAGAAATCTTTGGATGTGTATCGGTATGCCATCGTTATTTCACAAAAGAATAATATGTATGAAATACATCGCGAAAGTCTTGACGTAAAAAAAGATTATACTAGAAACAAAAAATATAGAAATTTGTTCGAAATTATTGATGGCAAGATTGTGTCTATAGCAGATGATGATAATGCCTTTGATATCATAGAAAGAGAGACTCTCAATCTTTTAAATAAGAGTACATTTGCATTTCAATATCTCGGAATAAATGATGTGAAAAAAGGAATAAGAGAGGACATAATCGTTCTTATAATGTTATTTCTTTCAATAAATGTGTATCTTGAAGAGGAGGATATGCATGAAATGTATGTAATTAGCAAGCGCCTAAGAGAAAGTGCGAATGAGAAAGAATTAAATACTAATATGGATTTGTATTGGGAAAAACAGTTTTATTTTATTGACGCGAAAGGGCGCGATGTCGTTGAAAGAGATTATTATTCGGAATATGAATTGAAGGTGAAACGCCTTAGCAAGTTTTTACAGTTATTTAAACCTGATTTGAAAGGAATAACAATAGATCAGAAGGATGATGGCGAAAACTATAAATGTGAGTTGATATTGAATTATAATGGGTATTCTGTAAATCGCGAATTTGAAAGTACCGGAATAAAAAAACTAATTAAATTATTTGATAGTTTTACAAATGCTAATCGAGGCGGCATCTCATTTATAGACGAGATGGATGCAAACATTAATGATGTTTATTTGTGCAAACTAATTGAGTATTTTATGTATTACTCCAAAGGACAGATATGTTTTACAACGCATAATATTGATCCTATGACGGTACTAAAAAACAATAGAAATTCAATAGATTTTTTGTCTAGCGATAATACGCTTACTTCATGGAAAATAACAGGAAATGCGGCTCCGGATCGATATTACAAAAATGGTATGATTGAAAACATGCCGTTTAATATTGATGCAATTGACTTTATTGGGATTTTTGGAGACTAGCTATGGGTTTGCAAATCATTATTTGTGTTGAATCTGAAAAACGAGCAAGAACGGACAATATCTATATCAAAGAAACACTGGAGCATTTTTATGTTATAGACCATACTGTTAATTTAAATTTTGTGAATATGGGTGGTAAGTCAAAATACGATTCGGGTGACGTAAAAAAGCAAATTAACACCTTTGTTCGTGATTACAAATTAGGAGAATCGGTTGTTGTCCTATGCGTGGATACGGATCAGTTGGAAACGAATTACGAGCAAAAAACGGAATTTGAGCAAATTGAGAGATTTGCTATGAGTATGGATTACGAGCTTGTATGGTTTTGTCATGATGTAGAGGAAGTTTATATAGGAAAATCTGTAGTAAAGGATATTAAAAAGAATACTTCGATTGACTTTAAAAAGAAGGGTGAAATAGCTAATATTGATAAAAAGAAGCTTGCTTGTTTGGAAAAACGTAAAGGTTGTTCGAATATTATGCAAATATTTGACAAATATTTAGAAAGGAAATAATGGCGAGCACACTAGATGTTGTGTGGCGCTAAATGACACACACCAGATATTGACATTTGCGATATTTGTAATATAATCACTTTGAAGTGAGGCAAATCTCATTTAAAAAGAGTGCTTGGCGGCAACCAAACACTCAGAGGAAGCTAGCGAAGGGTTTTGTCATCCGCTTGCTTACTTATAACGATTTAAGTATAGCAAATCCCTTCCTAGTGTTCAACCTTTGATGATTTAATGTCAAATGGAATATTAGGAAAGGAGGATGTATAGATGGGTAAAACTCAATATGTGGTAAGACATGGGAAAGATTGGGCTGTAAAAGGTGCGGATAATTCTCGTGTTACTGCAATTTTACCGACTCAAAGAGAAGCAATGGCAAGAGCAAGACAAATTGCGATGAATCAGAATTCTGAGATGAAAGTTCAGAATCTTCATGGAAAGTTTCGGGTTTGCAATAGCTATGGAAATGATCCGTGTCCACCTAAGGACAAGAATTATTAATTGAAACAACTAGCGTAGAATAATAAATCAGCGTTGGAGCGGATGACGCTGATTTTTCATTTTTTTGTTCGAAAGATTAGAATAACGGATTTATAAAAAATCTATGCATATTTGAATAAGCTTATTGATTATTATATTGGCTTAGGTAGGAGGTGTGTTTTGTGAAACAGTTTATTTACATGGATGTGGATCAGATTAATTCAATTATTGCCCAAAATGAAAAAGGATTAATTGAAGCAATGACACAAGAAAAAGATGATGAAAACATTAATCATAATTCAAAAAAACTTGACATAGGATTGGATGCTGAGGCAGGCGCTAGTATATGGAAACTAGCTAAAGCTGAGGCGGCGTTACATACGAAGGTACAAGAGGATAATTCAAATACAAAGCAGACTACAACGAGGGAGATAATAGCTAAGACATTGCATGATGCGGCGTTTGACATAGCGTATAAAGCTATTTCACCAATTGTGGTAGAACTTGGTTATGATACGGCAGATCCAGGTGATAATGTGGAGATAAGTAGAACATTTCAATTTGTTGATTTGGATTATTTGGAAGGATTGTTCACGAAAGGAGGGGTTGTTGATTATATAAAACAATCAGAACGAGAAAGAATAGAACTAAATGTGAATGAATACGCAGAAAAAAATTTGAATCGCGATCAAAGAAGGCAGAAGGCATCCGATATAAAGAAAATGAAGAGTAACCAGATTGGTGATATGGAAAAGCAGTATGATAAAATTCATGATGTAATTACTGCTTTAGGGAAGATAGTTCCATATAAGCATATGTTGGTTTCTGCAGATGGATACTTAATTCCAGTTGAAGATACTTATTTTAGAGTAAACCCTAACAGTATGGGACTGATGTTCGGTGGTGAAATGAAATGTGTAGGAATGATAACAAATATAATTGGAGAGGATTCAAACCCTGATGACGATAAAGATATATTTGCCACCATTCAGTTTGCGGTTAATGAAGTGTTGAGGAGTATATTGCCTACAAGTAAGAATAATTTATATGTTGTGTCGCCTTTGGCTATATATTATGAAAATGGGATGTGAAAAATAATTTCTTTGCCAGTGCTTATTTGGCGTTTGTATGGCTTACTTTAATGAGCTGAATACTATACCAGATCTTTCATGTGGAACGCCGAGAAGGAGCGCCCGGTGACGGTAGGCGTGTATCGACTTACCATGAAGAGTAATTCGGACAACTTCCGTCAGTCGTCCATTCAGGGTGTCATGAAGCGAATCAAAGCCAAAGGTGCCACGGTGATTATTTACGAGCCGACTTTGGAGGATGGAACCACTTTCTTTGGGTCTTTGGTAGTCAATGATTTGGAAAAGTTTAAGGCCGGATCGGACAGCATTATTGCAAACAGATACGACTCCGTGCTGGATGATGTGGCAGAGAAGGTGTACACCAGGGATTTGTTCCGAAGAGACTAATAGAATGAATGTGGAGGAGCGTCGACTAGCGTCGACGCTTTTTTGCTGTATAATCTGCTGAATGCTGTTATTATGATAATGAACTGGGCGATAGCTCTTTGGTTCACATTACGTTCACATTACGGTTCACATTACGGTTACGGAATAATCATGTTGACGCTTTTTTTACCAATATTCAATAAAATAAATTCCAAATTTGCAAAATACATACAAAAATACTAAAAATAATTTGACATCAAGTAAAAATGAGCATATACTCGAACCAAGAAAGGAAGGTATGAGTATATGCTTATTCAATTTTCAGTGGAAAACTTTATGTCATTTAAAAAAAGAGCAATTTTGGCTTTGAATCCATCTGCGGATAAAGAGCATCCTGAAAATATCAATCAGACGAATGGTTATAAAGCTACAAATACGATTGCTATTTATGGTGCAAATGCCTCTGGAAAGACTAGTTTATTTAAGGCGATGACGGTTGCAGTTCGTATGATTAAAAATTCAAATTATATTCAGGTAAACCAGCCATTGGTATATATGGTACCATTCAAGTTCTCAAAAAAAATGGTAGCCGCTCCTTGTAGTTTTGAATTTATATTTGTTGCTGATGATGGAAATAAGTATATTTATGGTTTTTCCGCGGATTATAAGGAAATATATGAGGAATACTTATACCAATATAAAAGCAAAAAACCGACGATGATTTTTGAAAGAACAAAGGAAGATTACGCCTTTAATTCTCAGAAAAATCTATTGGAGCCTTTGGTTAGGTTTAATACGCCAAATAAACTTTTTTTGGCAACAGCGACTAATTGGAATACGGAAAGTACCATGATTCCGTATAAGTGGCTTTCTGAGAAAATGTTAACTTTTACAGAAGCACAGGCTTTAACGAATCTATCATTAGAATCGTATAAAGGAGAGAAGCAGGCAGATTATATTAAATTTACAGAAGATTTGTTACAACAGGCGGATATTAATATTTCGAAGATCCGAATCAATGTGAAAAAAGCAAGAATTAATCGTCCGTTCGATTTAATATCTCCACAAATCGGTGGAGATGAACAGGGGGTGCCACTTGTTGCAACACAAGATGTTGAACAAGTTGAGGTTTGGACAGATCATGAGATTGGTAAAAATGTATATTCGCTTGGTATAGGTGAGGAATCCTTGGGTACGAATCAGCTTTTTATTCTTGGCCCGATTTTTAAGGATGCATTTGAAAACGGAATGACAGTTGTAATTGATGAGATTGATAAAAGTTTACATACAAGCATAGTGAAGTACATTGTAGATCTTTTTAGAAATCCTGAGATTAATAAAGCGGGAGCGCAGCTGATATTTACAACGCATGATACATCGTTGCTTTCTCTTTCTACTTTCCGCAGGGATCAGGTTTATTTCACAGAAAAGGATAACGAAACGGGAATCTCTGATTTGTATTCTTTGGATGAATTTTCAGTGAGAAAAACAGAAAACATAGAGAAGGGATATTTACTGGGACGCTATGGTGCGATTCCTTTCATACGTGGGGAGGAGATTTAGTGGCACGAAGATTTACTTCTAAAAAGCGTGGAAAAGAACTAAGAAAGCGTAAGCCGACGTACCTTATGGTGGCCGAAGGGAGAAATAAAACAGAAACAAATTATTTTTCACATTTTCAAAGCCCAAAAAGGAATTATGTATTACGAATTATTAAAGCCGGAAGTAACACGGACATTGAATCCTTGTATGACACGGTGGTTAAAAAATGGGAAGAACTGGGCTTGGCGACAGAGGAGGGAGACTGCGCGTTTATAGTGTTTGACCTTGATAATGATGAGGCGAAAATAAATAAAGCGGAGGCAGTGCTGAAGGATAATAATATTCCGGGAATTAATTTCATAGCATCTAATCCGTCCTTTGAAATATGGCTGTTGCTACATTTTAAAAACACATCAAAGTATTATATGGATGGAAATGACGTTATTTCTGATTTGAAGAAGTATATTGTTGATTATGAGAAAAATAAGGATGTGTTTGTGGTTTGTGAAAGCAGGATGGAAGAAGCGATAAAGAACGCTTTTAAACTGAAAGAGAATTTTGAGAAAGATTCATGCTCGCTGTGGCATTGCAATCCAATGACGGATGTAATGGAAATGGTGAAATGCTTAATAAATAGATAAGCCTATCGTGGTAGTATAACAAATAGTATAAACTAGTTGAAATGAAAACGGATGAAATGCAATTTTGAGTACAGACCACAAGATGTTGTGGGTGACAAAACAAAGGTTCGGTGCATCTTGTGTTTTGCGAGAAATTGTGATAATATCATTGTGCTTACAAAAAAGAGTGCTTGGCGGCAACCAAACACTCTTGCTAAGCTGGCGAAGGGTTTTGCCATCCGCTTGCTCACTAATAACATATAGAGTATAGCAAAACCCTTCCTTGTATTCAACCATTGATGTTTTGTGTCAAATGGATTATGGGAAAGGAGGCTAAACTTATGGGAAAGAACCAATTTGTGGTAAAACATGGAAATAATTGGGCTGTAAGAGGAGCGAATAATTCTCGCGTTACAGTAGTTGTACCGACTCAGAGAGAAGCGATGGAAAAAGCAAGAAAAATTGCGATTAATCAACATTCTGAGATGCGGGTACAAGGACGAGACGGAAGATTTCGCACTTGCAATAGTTATGGAAAAGATCCGTACCCACCAAAGGATAAAAATTATTAAGTGAAGTAACTAATACAGTTGCGTGGAATCAGCGCCGGGGCGGATGGCGCTGATTTTTCATATGCTATTATTTGTGGGAAGAAAATGTACGGTTTTCGATTTAGTATATGGGTAAGGATGAGTTTATGAACTATCTTGCATTATTTATAAGATAAAAGTTGAGTGAATCCAATGCTAAGGAAGTGCTTAATGTTGATTTGCAGGAAGAAATAAAGGAGTTACAAGATATAATTTGGTCAACTACCCGCCTAGCATGTGCAAATGAAACAGTGCGAAAGAAGAATGATTAAGAAAGGAGAATCAATGTTTAGAAGTTTTATTTACCTAGATGAAAAAAAGATGTATTCGTATTTGAGGCAAATTGATAAAGGGTTTGTTAATCGGCCTTTAGAAGTAAATACTAAGAAATCCAAAGGAGGAAGCATTCAAGTATCGCCTATAAGTGTGAATATGAAGGCTGAAACGGAGGAAAAAAGAATTGATGAAAGAGATGTGTTTAATGATTATGATATATTTGAAACGGAATTGGGGGCATTAGAGACAGATGACTATTTTGATTTTGTACTGAATGATGGGTATGATTTTAAAACCGTTCCTCAAATGTGTATTGTAAGGTTTAATGGAAGATTTGAAATCCCGGAACAATTCGACATGTATAATGTGGCACAAGCATTTATGCCATTAATAACAAACCAAATACAAACGTCGTCTGAAGATGAAAAAGGCTTGCTAGAAGCGTTTCTGGGAAAAGCATCTGCGGATATCCCTTTTTTGATTGAAGAAGAGGAATTAGTAATATCTGGAAAGCTTAATACAGATTATTTATACGAAGCGTATTCGGAACTAGAAGATTATTGCGAACAGGATGTTTTTATGCTCTGCAAAGTAATTGCGAAAATGGACAAGGAAAAAGTGGAGGTTTTCAATCCATTAAAAGATTTTATTAAACTTCCACGTGCAGTAAGGAGAGGCATGGATGATAATTCGAAAGAGGGACTCGAAAGTATTTATGTGGATGGTCCTGTTCTTAAAGTCGAAGTGATAGCAATATATAAATAATGATTTAGTTTATTAACAGAGCGTTTTTGCAGGTTGACCAATAAGAACTGTGGAATTATGGGCATATGTTTGATGTTAAAATAGATTATTTGTTTGAAAAACTAATCGCGAGGATAAAAGATGGCAAGAAAACATTTTTTGGAAAGCATGGAACGTGAAATTGATTTTCAAAGAGAGTATGAAAAACTCGAAGTGTTGTGCGGTTCAGATATGGTATGTAATCACTATGCAGAATCTGTTAATACATTCATAGAACATAATTTCCTAAAATGGTCTATGAGAGGTAATTATTGTTCTTATGAAGAACTTCGAGAACAATTGGGGTTTCCGTCTTGCAAGACCAATAATAGGTACTTGTTTGCGTTCGGAGTGGGGATGAATGAGTATATATTGTATTGTGAGATGATTTTAAATCTGATAAGCGATTTAAACATGGATGTTTTTCAAGCTACAAGAGAAACCGTGGAAATAATCAGAACTACGATAGATGCCACGATCAGTAAAATTGGTTTTGAAATAAAAACAATAAATGGCGAGATAATGATTGTTGAGCAAAGTGCTGTTGCTATGCATGTTGTGGATATTATTCCGGATATTTCCGAGGCTGTAATCGAGTATAATCATTATTTGTTAAAAGGAAATTTACAACGCAAAAAAGAATTACTTAGAGTTGTAGCTGACTGCCTTGAACCAAAACGGAAAGAATTGGATAGAATCTGTGGTGGTATGTCAAATGATTTTTTCTTGTTAGTTAACAAGATGAATATCAGGCATAATAATGTGGTTCCGAACTCTAAGAATTATAATGAGACATTTGCAAATATGGATAATGAGGCTCAAGAAAAATGGTATGATTTAATATATGAACAAGGACTTGCCTTAATAGTGATGTTAGAACAGCGAAAAAGAACAAGAGTAATAGACGAGTATAAAAAACAGCAAAGTTGATTTAAGAGACGAAACTGCTGAAGGAGTAACAAAAGTGTTGCAATTGAAAATATGAGAAAATGTTTTTCGGTTGACAACACTTTTGTTGGTAAATACAATTCGAAAGAATGGATTGGATCTTATATACAGAATTGCGAACAATGATCAGTATTATTTAATAGCGGGCGTTTATCGATGACGATTGGAGACCGTATTTTTGAACGATTAAAACAAATTGATATGTCACAGAAGGAGTTTTCTGAGAAGACCGGAATCTCCCAGAGCACGATTAGTGAGTGGAAGAGCAAACGGACGAATCCAACATCGGAAAAGATTATGATTATCTGTGAAGTATTAAACTGTAGTCCACAATGGTTATTGTCCGGTATAGATAATAATGGGGAGCGAAGCAATGCAATCCCTTGGTTTGTAGTAGATCGGGATAGTGAGCTTGGGGAGATTATTACAGAGTATCATGACATGGATAGTGATCAACGCGCTCGTCTTAAAGGATATATGGAGGCGTTGGTGACGATTAAGAAATAGAATGTAAATTTTGCATCACAAGATTCGAAAAAATGGATTAATCTTTAAATATGATGCACGTACGAGTGGAAGATTATTTAAGAACTTGACAATGCTAACGCAAGGCGTTACTATACAAGAAAGAAGATAGACATGATTAGAACATTTAATGATAGTGAGACAAAACTCATATATGACGGATTCTTTAGCAGGAAATTACCAAGTGATATTCAGGGAGTTGCAAGAAGAAAACTGCGTATGATTGATGCGGCGAAGACTGTTGTGGATTTAAGAATTCCACCCGGCAATCACCTTGAATAGTTACACGGCAATTTAGAAGGATATTGGTCTATACGAATCAATGATCAATTTCGGGTGATTTTTATTTTTGACGAAGGAGGTGCGGATTATGTCCAAATCACAGACTATCACTGAAATGCTTCCCAATATTCATCCGGGTGAAGTGTTAAAAGAGGAGTTTTTGGCTCCAATGAACATATCTGCATATCGTTTATCAAAGGAGCTGGATATTCCTCAGACTAGAATTTCTGAGATTATTCGGGGTCGTAGATCTATTACGGCTGATACCGCAGTTCGTTTGTCTCGTTTCTTTGGGACTTCGGAGGAATTCTGGCTGAACTTGCAGAACACCTATGATTTAGAGGAGATTAAGCGAGCTAAGGCTGAGGAGTTTAATCGTATCCGTAGGTTTGCTGCAATGGCATAAATGGTTTAGCCCTTGGGAGCCGAAGTGATGGGAGGAGTAAGGAGCGTCGACTAGCGTCGACGCTTTTTGCTGTATGATCAGCTGAATGATGTTATTATGATAATGAACTGGGCGATAGTTCTTTGGTTCACCGCAGACGGGAAGAATTTCCCGTTTGGTGGAATTTAAAATTTCACATTACGGTATTTGTACACAACATCCTCACATTTTTCGAATAATTCTTCGAAAGATTAGTTGAAATGGCGGGGGCTGTGATAAGATGAAGGCAAACGAAGGGAAGAAAAGGAGGTTCTCTATGCCAACTATAGCACCTATATCAGAGCTTAGAAACTATGGCCAGGTACTGGATAAGGTTAAGCCGAATGCACCTGTTTATCTGACTAAAAATGGGCATGGCCAGTACAGTGTTCATAGCATTGAAGATGATGAAGAATTTGAAAAGACTCGAGCAATGCTTAAGCTAATGACTGAGATTACAAGAGGAATTCAGTCCGGAGATCAGCAGGGCTGGCTTTCCGAGGATGAATTTGATAAACACTTTAAGGAAAGACACAGGCAGAAAGAGGCTGAGGTACTGAAATGAGCTTCGAGATACAGTATTCGCCATTGGCTGAAGAAGACTTGGATCGTGTGTGGGATGAAGTCTTCGAGCATCAAGCGACTTCGATATCGCTGATAAATACATAAGCGATTTGAGAGAGTCGGTAAGGCAGAAAAAGAAGTATCCTAAAACTGGTACGCCGCTAAACTTCATGGGAGAATTCACAGGCATTTATTATGTGCATTTCAAAGAGTACCTTGCGTTTTACATTATCTGCGACGACTTCATAAGAATTGCCAGAGTACTTTTTGCTCGAAGTGATTACATAAAAACACTCTTCGGGAAAAGCGAATATCCATTGGAAGACACAGAAGAATAATTACAAACAAGGACGAAGGATTTTGAAGGTTTTGGGATAAAGGTGATTTCACCAAGGGATGTATGGATTACTTATTTGAATTAATGGATATACCAATTGCATATTACGGGGTGGCGCTGTTCATCTTTGGCGTAGCGTATGGGGCGTATTCTAAGGTCCGCCAGGGGAAAAGGGCGAAGGCGTTGGCTTTTGGCGCCTTTTTTTCGTATGTCTTTTTGGTGTTGGCGTCCACGTTGTTTGTGCGGAGGGTGACAGCACAGGCGACCTATACCTTTAAGATGTTCTGGTCTTTTTATGACTATTGGACTGGGGCGGATCCGAAGCTTTTGCCGGAGATTATTTTAAACGTGGTAATGTTTGTGCCCATCGGATTTTTGATGCCCTGCTGGCTAAAGGATTTTCGCTATCGAAAGACCGCCGGGATTTCTCTGGCACTGACTGTTTTTATTGAAGTGACACAGCTGGTGGCTCATCGGGGGCTGTTCGAGTTTGATGATATCATTCACAATTTCCTGGGAGCGCTTATCGGCATCCTGTTATTTATCTTCTTTTTGGAAAAGAACAGGCTTTGGTCGAGACGCATGTTTTTCTTTATCGTGGGCTATACGGCCGCTTATGTTGCGGTGGTGGGAAGCCTGTATTTGATTTGGGAAAAGGAAAGTGATGATGCCTTAGCACTTTTACAGGAAGAAACTCGGATGGAAAATACAGCAAACGAGAATGCCGAAGACACTTCAGACGAGGATGCGGCAGAGGAGGAAAAGGAACCCTACGTATCCCCTATCGACTTTGAGTCACTCTGGCAGAAAAATGCAGATATCATCGGTTGGGTGACGGTGCCGGGCACCTCTGTGGACTACCCTATTTTACAAAGCAACGAGGAGATGGCGGAGGATTTTTATTTAAATCATAATTTAGACGGTTCCGCAGGCTATCCGGGCTGTATCTACATTCAAAAGACAAACGCTTCCGATTTTTCCGATACGGTGACGGTGGTCTATGGCCACAACATGAAAAACGGCAGCATGTTTGCGGGGTTACATAAGTTTGAGAACGCTGATTTTTGGGAGGAACATCCGGAGTTTACCGTTTATACTCCGGAGGCAGAGTATACCTATACGATTTATGTATGCCGTGACTACGACGATCGTTTGATTTTGGATAATTACAACTATTTCAAAACCCGGGAAAATCTTATGACGTTTTTAAGTGACCTGACCACGGTGGTTTATAAAGATCAGCTGGCTTTGTTAAATCCGGATCTGTCAGTTGGGGAAAAGGACAAGCTGGTAATTTTATCCACGTGCACAGATGAGTCCACCAATCGCTGGTTGGTGGTGGGGGTGCTTCAACAGTAATGTGGCATTAATACACACAAACACAAAGACGTGAATGTTTATTGAAAAGGAAAGAGAATCTTGCTATAATGCTATGAGTTTGTGATATGAGGTGAAAAGACTATGGGTACTCCAAGATCCAGAAAAAGAAAGATTAACGTTAAGAAAATTATCATTATTATAGCACTTGTCATCGCGGTGATTTGTGGTGTGGTGTTTGCTTTGATTAAGAGAAACGAAGCACAGCACAAGAAAGATCTGGAACAGGTGCAGGAAATCTCCCGTGATTTTGAAGAAGGCAGGTCAGATGAGTATAACAGCCCCATTAATTTTGATGAAATTAGAAAGTCCAACGAAGATATCGTAGCCTGGATTGAGGTTCCGGGCACTGCCATCGATTACCCGATTTTGCAAAGTGGGGAAGATGACGAGGAAGACTTTTATTTAAACCATAACATTGACGGTTCCGGCGGCTATCCGGGCTGCATTTACATTCAGAAGTGCAATTCCGGAGATTTTTCCGATTTGGTAACGGTGGTGTATGGACATAATATGAAAGACGGCACCATGTTTAAGGACTTGCATAAGTTCCAGGATTTGTCTTTCTATGAGGAAAATACTGAGTTTACAATTTACACTCCGGAAGCCACAAAGAAGTATCGTATCATTGCGGCTACCAAGTATGATGATCGTTTGATTCCGGATTCTTTCAATAATTTTGCGGAACGCGGTGATGCCATCAGTTTTTTGGCCAGTGTGTCCGAACAGGGCAACACTGTGACCAACCATCAGGTGACCGGCGAGGACATTTACAATGCGGATGGTTATGTAGTGCTTTCTACCTGTACCTCCGATCCTTCTGTTCGCTACATCGTAGTGGGCATGCTTACGGATGCTCAGTAGGAGAAAAGATATGTTAAAGAAGCTTAGAAAACTATTTAGAAATAAGAAGAATATCATCGCTGTCGTGCTTGTTGTGGTAGTGGCGCTGGTTGCGGTTATATCCGTAAAGGCGGTGCTTGGAAATATCGCGAAGAACAAGGAAAACGAAGCCATGGCAGCGGACTTGAATGAGTCCATGGGTGCGGATTTGAGCGGATATTTGCAGCATGGCGGCAATTACTATGAGCAGAATGAGGATATTACCTCCATTTTGGTTATGGGTGTGGATACGGTTGGAAGTCTTCAACCGAAAAACAAAGTTCCCGGCGAATTCGGTCAGGCAGACACTATTATGTTGGTGCTGATTGATAAAAAGAATTCCGAGATTCGCCTCATCAATGTTGTACGTGATTCCATGGTAAACGTGACGGTGTTCGATACTCATGGAGAATATGCTCGCACGGACAATGCTCAGCTTTGCTTACAGTATGCATACGGCGATGGCGGGGAATTGAGCTGTCAGCTTACGGCAAATCAGGTTTCGGAAATCTTTTATAATATGCCTATCAACTATTATGTGGCGATTAATAAAACGGCTATGAAGGAAATCAACGATGCCATCGGAGGGGTGCCGGTTACCATGAGCCAGGATTGGCAGGTGGACACCAAAACATATGCGGCGGGAGAGACGGTTACCCTTAAGGGCGATGATGCCATGGGGTTTTTGTTTTCCAGAGAATCCAAGGAATTCGCCAGCAATATGGTCCGCGTAACCCGTCAGCAAGATTATTTGAAGGCACTGATTTCTCAGTTAAAAGCAGCAGCTACGGACGATATCGGTGTCGTAACGAAATTGTATTCTGCTACATCCGGACATATGTATTCCAATATTTCACTTGCAGATATGGTAAGTTTGGCAAAAGAAGTATTGGCCGGAGGCTATTCCATCGGAGAGGTTCAGGTTCTTCCCGGACAGTACGTGGAAGGTGAAGCTCACGATGAATACTACTATGATAAGGATGCAGTCTATGATATGGTATTGCAAAACTACTATTCTATAGTGGATATGTCCGAAATTATGGGTGACAATGAAGAATAATTGTATATATTTTGTGACACAATATGCAAAAATTGCCCTTGCCTTTTAGGTGGGGCGGGTCTATAATATAGGATGATTATGGCGAAGTGTGATGACCGAACCATAATTTCCATAACATGTTAGGGAGGAAAGATATCATGAAAAAGAGAATCATCACATTAGCATTAGCTGCTGTAATGACCTTCGCATTTAGCATTACCGCTGCTGCTGCTCCAAGCCCAGTTGCTACTAAGGCTACTGATGGCTCTGAAGTTAAGGCTGTATCCTTAACTGAAGGAACTACTGTTGCTTCTATTCCTGAAGCAAAGGCTACTGTTGTAGCTGACACATCTACAGGTGCTGTTTCAAACGCAGCTGCTAACGGATTTACAGTTGTTAAGTCTGTAGCTGTTGAACTTAATGGTGTACCTGCTGATGGTGTTGTTACACTTAAGGTAGAAGGATCAGGATTCAATCCTGGAGATATCCTTCAGTGCTACCACATCAAAGATGATGGATCTATCGAGTATGTTGCAGTATCTGCTACAGGTGCTGATCAGGTTACTTTAACAGGTGTAACCTCTTGCTCACCATTCATCATTGTTAAGTTAGCTCCTACAGCTAATACTACAGCTGCTGCTGCATCTGCAACAGGCGCTAAGTCTCCTAAGACTGGTTTAAGCGTTGATGCTGTTTTAGCTGCACTTGCTGATTTATTCTAAGATTAACGATTAGAGTAATCAATTTAAACTAAATGCGAGAACCCGGGTTTGCGAAGGCCCGGGTTTTTTTATTGGAAGACAGGGAAGACAGGGGACGGTTCTATGTCTCATAAAAAGCCTCTATTTATTAGGCATAAACTGTGATAGAATATACACTAAGCAACGAAAACTGCTTAGTGTGTATTTTTTGGCTTTAAGACAAGGGGACGGTTCTTTTGTCTTTAAAAAAGAATGGGAGGGATTTACTATGTTTGAACAGTACAAGATTACCTATGGTTACGACGCGTTAGAGCCTTACATGGATGCAGAAACCGTGGAGACACATTATGGTAAGCATCACGTGACCTACACTAACAACTTTAACAAGGCAGTGGAGGATGCAGGACTGACCGGCAAAACTGTGGAAGAGATTTTGGAAAATCTTGACAGTGTGGCAGACGAGGCAAAACGCACTGCACTTCGGAATAATGGCGGTGGATTTTACAATCATAACTTGTTCTTTGAAGAACTGACACCGGGAGGCAGCAAAGAGCCGACCGGAGAGCTTGCAGATATGATTAACGGTACCTTTGGTAGCTTTGATGAATTAAAGGAAAAGATGACAGCATTGGCCATCGGACAGTTTGGTTCCGGATGGGCTTGGCTTTCCAAGGATTCTGAGGGCAATTTGTTTGTTTCCAAATCCGGCAATCAGGACAATCCGATTTCCCTGGGCACCGGACATACACCGATTATGACCATCGATGTTTGGGAGCATGCCTACTATTTGAAGTACAAGAATCTTCGCCCGTCTTATGTGGAGGCTCTTTGGAACCTTATTAACTGGGATGTGGTAGCAGCAAAATATAACGCATAATATATAGGAGACAGGGGACGGTTCTCTGTCTCCTTTATTTGGAGATACTTGATGAAAAAAAAGAAAGAAATAACCGGGGCGGTGCTAAAGTGGATTGCCATTGTTACGATGTTAATCGACCATATTGGCGCGGCGTATGTGGAACCGTGGATTTTTGGAGAGTTTGGTACTTCTCCGGATACGATTTGGGGTATAAACGCTTGGACGTTTTATGAGATATTGCGCAGCATTGGGCGTATTGCGTTCCCGATTTTCATATTTTTAATGGTAGAGGGATTCTTCTATACGAGAAATCGGAAAAAGTATGCCATTCGCTTGGGGCTGTTTTGCCTGATTTCGGAGATTCCCTTTGATTTGGCTTTTCAGCCGCAGGATTTAGAAATCTGGAAGTATTTGCGCCACTTGGATCGCATAAACTTTAGCTATACCTATCAAAACGTCTTCTTTACTCTGTTCATTGGATTTTTAACTATTTGGGCGATGGATGCGGTAAAGAATTATTTTGTGCAACGGAAGCTTAGGCTAAAACCGGTAGGAGCCTGTACGCCGGAGGGAGTTACCCTTGAAGATGAGGAGGTAAATTCTGAGAAACGGGATGATACAGGTAAGGACGGGGACTATGGAACACCAATGAATTCCGGCCAGTTTCTGGAATCCCTGTGTGAAGTTTTGACTCTGGGACTGGTGATCTTTGCCGGAGGCGCATTGGCATATATGCTTCATACGGACTACAGTTGTATGGGAGTTTTGGCCATCGTCTGCTGCTATGTGGTAAAGAAAAAAGGTGGCCCGTATGTGGCTATGATGGCAGCACCGGTGATTGTACTGACACTCATGAGCTTGACGGAAGCCTTCGCTGCCGTGGACATAGTGCTGATACTTTTCTATCGTGGCAACAAAGGCAAAAATATCGGAAAGTATTTCTTTTACATTTTCTATCCGGCCCAGCTGCTGGTGCTGGGACTGATAAGGTTATATCTGGGATAA
>JAEEGL010596755.1_pt1 | contig 19330 bp, 20 predicted proteins | sample 9134231 | NCBI WGS metagenome assembly JAEEGL01 (sample SAMN16246548, study PRJNA631951) | gut metagenome | biome: gut microbiome; feature: rumen; material: fiber-attached | host: Bos | place: Iran: Karaj | collected 2018-10
AAATACCAATAAAGGATATTGTGCATTCGGTAAAGAAGGAGGATACATAATTGCATAATTTAAATTAGGATTCATAGATTTGTAAACATTTACTCCCCATGAACCGTTTAATGCCATTGCAGCTTTACCTATGGCAAATGTTCTTTCAGCATCTTTATTTACCATTGTAACAATGCCTGAAGCAAACATTTTGTTGTCTTTCATTTCTTCAAATAATTTGAATATTTCAAGCCATCTTTTATCCGTGTAAGGAATTTTACCTTCTATTGTATCTATAATTCCTTGTTTACCGAAAAGAGACCACTGATAAGATGATGCAAATGCACCTATTAACCAAGCTTCACCGAAACCGCTAACGAAAGGTTGTATTCCGGCATCTCTTAATTTTTTACCGGCTTCAATAAATTCCGGCCATGTTTGAGGAGGATTTTCAGGATCAAGTCCTGCTTGTGCAAACAAGTCTTTGTTATAGTATATCATCAATGTGCTTACATCAAGAGGAACACCATATATTCCCGGTTTTACATTCCATTCATTTCCTTCGGGGAATGAGTTTTGTACTAAAGATTTTTCAAAGAAAACATCTTTCCATCCGTCGTTCATTGCATCCGTTAAATCTGCAATATAACCGGCATTTATATATGAAGCAAGTTCTCTTTTATCCGAAATAGGGTTGAAAATATCCGGTAATAATTTACCGCTGGCTGCTGCAGTAATTTTATTTTTATAAACATCGGTAGGAGCATAAGTTTCAAAAACAACTTTTACTCCGGTTTCATCAAAATATTTTTTTGCCAGTGTTTCAAAAGCTGCTTGTCTGTCTGTCATCCAATGCCAAATTTTAACGGCATCTTCATCTTTTTGTTGAGTTTCATTTTGCGAACAACCAACGACGAATAAGCCAAAGCAACAAAGCATGGCAACCAACAATAAAACTTTACTTTTTAACATTTATATTTTCCCCCGAATAATTAATTTTTCTATTCTAACAAATAAAAAATAAACAGTCAATTTAGTTTTATTTTTTCCTTCTTTTTATCGGAATCCAATAATATAAGCCTGTTATTGTATTTGAAGGACTAAATTTAAAACTTTTATTTTCTTCAATATTTAACAAAGATACATTAATTTTATCTATCGGTAATATCTTACAAATTTGCGGATATAAATCATTGGGAATTTCAATATTTCTTGAAAGTTCGCAATATTCATCTTTTGCATCATCAGTAAGAATTTTTTGAATAAAGTTTTTTGATTGTTCCAATGTGTTTGCAGAAATTGCGGATACTATTTGAACGGTATAATTTCCGAATAACTCTTGATTTTTATTAAATTCTTCTTGTAGTTCGTTTCCTATTGTAACAATATAAGATGATACCGCTATCCATTTTGCAGGAGTTTCAATATTCAAATTTAAAGCCATAGATTCTTTTGAGAAAGTATCATATACAACAGCAGGTTTGATTGTTTTATTATAATAAAAACACGCTTTTTGAACAGCTTCTTCGATGTCTATTGAGAGTTCTTCCATATCGAGAAGTTTTCGCAACATTCTTGAAACTTCTCTGGATTTTATTGATATTTTAAAATTTTTTATTTTTCTCATGATAAAAAATATATTTATGTGCTATCAATGAAATTTGATTCTCGTTATTATAACAAATTTGCGACAAAAAAGACAAAATATTAAACTTTTATATTAAAACGATTTGTGTTAATATGACAAATAGCCATAGCCAATGCATCTGCCGCATCATCTGGTTTAGGAATATCTTTTAAACCGAGCATAGTTTTAACCATGTGCTGCATTTGATATTTGTTTGCCAAACCATAACCGGTTAAAGCCATTTTTATTGTTCTTGGATTATATTCAAATAAAGGAAGGTCTTTTGTTACAACTGCCGATATTAATGCTCCTCTTGCCTGTCCTATAGTTGCTATTATTTTTGAACCCTTCAAGAAAAATATATCTTCCATCGCAACTACTTCGGGCTTATATGTGTCAACTATTTTTTGTGTTTCTTTGAATATGAATTTAAGTCTATCGGCAAGACTATCTTTTGGATAGGTTTTCATGCAGCCATAAGCCAAACAGGTGAGTTTATCGGTTTTACCCTTATATACAACACCCCAGCCGGGCATTGCCAAGCCGGGGTCTATACCTAATACTATCATTATGCTCCGTATTTTTCCATATCTTCTTTGGAAATATCAAAATTTGAGAACACATTTTTAACATCATCATGTTCTTCAAGTTCATCTAAAAGTTTTAACATATGTTCCGCATTTTCACCTTCTAACTTTACATATGTTTGTGGTACCATTGAAATTTCCGATTCCGCAACTTCAATATTCTTGGCTTTTATTGCATCCAAAACAGAATTAAAATCGCTTGGTGTTGTGTAAATTTCATAAGAATCTTCTTCAGAAACAAAATCTTCAGCACCGGCATCAAGTGCTATTGTCATAATAGTATCTTCATCTCCCGCCGATTTATCTATTGCAATAAAACCTTTTTTTGAAAACATCCAACCTACACAACCTGTTTCTCCCATACTACCGGAATGTTTGGAAAATATTTTCCTTATATCTGAGGCTGTTCTGTTTTTATTATCTGTTGTTGTTTCAACTATTAAAGCTACTCCTGCGGGCCCGTAACCCTCATAAGTGATTTCTTCATACACTGCACCAGGAAGTTCCCCCGTTCCTCTTTGAATAGCTTTTTTGATATTATCTTGTGGCATATTTGCATTTCTTGCATCGTCGACAGCTTTTCTTAATCTTGCATTATTTTCTATAATTCCGCCGCCTTCTTTTGCAGCGACAACTATTTCTCTAATAATTTTTGTAAAAACCTTACCTCTTTTTGCATCCGTAGCAGCTTTTTTGTGTTTAATACTTGCCCACTTATTATGACGTGACATAACCAAAACTCCTTACTATATAAATTAATATTTCATTTGAAAAATAAGTTCGCCTTTACCGCTGTATGCCTTTCTTAAAGTTTTCTTACCGTTCACATAAGTATCTACATACATCGGAAAATGTGAATTGTTATTACTGAAAATTTTTGTATCACCATTTAACTTATTATCTTTATATTTTTCAATTTTATTTATGTTACCATCTTCATAATATATTTTTGAATCACCTTCAAGTTTTCCTTTGGAATAATTGTATTGTGTTTTGATTGAACCGTTTGGAAAATATTCTTTATATTCGCCTTCTCTTTTTCCGTTAAAATATTCTATTTCTGTTTTTGTCATTCCCGTAACATAGTATTCTTTATATATTCCATTCATTTCTCCATCAATATATTCCGTTGATGATAACAACGTACCGGTATTTGAATATTTTTTTACTTTACCGGTTAATAAACCATCCTTATAATTAGATAAAGTTTTTTCTTGACCGTTGTCGTAAAACTCTTTATAAATACCTTCTAATTTCCCATTCTTATAATTTTTTACAGTCTCTGTTTTGCCGTTAGGATAAAAAGTTTTTGTAACACCTTCTATTTTGCCTGCATTATAATTTAGTTCTGCAACCAATTTATTTTCCATATTATATTCTTTTACCAAACCATTAGGAATTTCTCCGGAAAAAGAAACAATATCTCCTTTTTCATCAAGAATTTCCTTCGCAATAACTTTAGAATTAAGAAGATATTCGTATTCTACCGGTTTACCTTTGGAAACAGCTAATAACTTCTTTTCAACAAAAACACCCGGCTTTGAAGCTATCTGATCACCTTCTTCGGTTATTTTCATATTTGTACTACTATTTTTCTTTGTTCCGTCAGAAGCACAACCAAATAGTAAAACAGCAAAAATCAAAGTTAATACTAGTTTATTCAATATTTTGCTCCCTTGGATTTATTTTTTCTTGTATGTTCAAATAATTTTAATTTTAAAATTTCTCTTTGTAACTCATGCTCCGCAACAGCCGAAGATATTTTATCTTTTTGTTTCAATAATTCTTCAGCACTCTTTTTAGCCTCATTAATTTTTGTATCATTAATTTCTTCGGATCTTATTGCAAAGTCCGCGATGACACTAACTTCATTCTGAGAAATTTCCGCAAAACCGCCAACTATTGTGATATATCTTTTATTTCCATTTTCTTCTATAATTTCAATTTCTCCGCCGGACAATTTTGTTATAAGTGCAGTATGTCCTGCAAGAACAGTAATAATTCCCGAATTCGTAGGAAAACTTGCTTGAGATACTTTTCCGCTGTAACTTATACCTTCCGGAGATAAAATATCAAGTTTATAAAAATTTGGCACTATTTACCTGCCTTTTTTAAAACATCTTCTATTGTTCCTGCCATATAGAAACATTGTTCGGAAATATCATCATATTTTCCCTCAATAATTTCTTTAAAACCTTTTATCGAATCTTCAAGTTTAACATATTTTCCCTCAAGTCCGGTAAATGTTTCGGCAACAAACATCGGCTGTGTTAAAAACTTTTGAATTTTTCTTGCTCTTGCAACCGTTAATTTATCTTCATCCGACAATTCATCCATACCCAAAATTGCAATTATATCTTGTAAATCTTTATATTTCTGTAAAATTTTCTTTATATTCATGGCAACATCGTAATGTTCCTGACCCACTGTATTCGGATCAAGCAATCTTGATGTCGATGTTAACGGATTAACAGCCGGATACAATCCTTGTTCTACTATTGCTCTATCAAGTGTGATTGTTGCATCCAAATGAGAAAATATAGTCACAGGAGCAGGGTCTGTATAGTCGTCTGCAGGAACATATATAGCCTGAACGGATGTAACCGAACCTTTATTAGTTGATGCAATTCTTTCCTGAAGTTCACCCATATCCGAAGCCAAGTTAGGTTGATACCCTACTGCCGATGACATTCTTCCGAGCAATGCGGAAACCTCACTACCTGCTTGGGCAAATCTAAAAATATTATCTATAAACAAAAGCACATCTTCGTGATTTTGATCTCTAAAATATTCTGCCATTGTAAGACCGGTTAATGCAACTCTCATTCTGCTTCCGGGAGGCTCGTTCATCTGTCCGAAAACGAGAACTGTTTTATCCAAAACATTAGATTCCTTCATTTCCATCCATAAGTCTGTTCCTTCTCTTGTTCTTTCACCAACACCGGCAAAAACAGAATGTCCGTCGTGTTCCATTGCTATATTTCTTATAAGCTCTTTTACAACAACAGTTTTTCCTACACCGGCTCCGCCGAATATTCCTATTTTACCGCCTTTTGTAAAAGGAGAAATTAAATCTATAACTTTTATCCCTGTTTCCAATATTTCAGGTGTGGTTTTTTGTTCCGACAATGTAGGAGACGGTTTATGTATAGGCATAAATTGACAATCTTTTTTTTCTATTTTATCAAGTCCGTCTACAGGTTGTCCTAAAACATTAAATATTCTGCCTAAAGTTTTTTCTCCTACAGGAACGGAAATAGGAGCATTTGTTCTTACAACTTTATCTCCCCTTTTTATTCCGTCTGTTGAACCCAAAGCTATTGTTCTTACTTCAAAATTATCCATTTGAGACATTGTTTCCAATACCAAAACAGAACCGCCTTTAAGCTCAATATTTAATGCTTCATAAATATCCGGGGTTTCATCTTTAAATCTAACATCTACAACTGCACCCTGAACCCTTATAACAAAACCTTCACCTTTATTAAATTTCTCTTTTTCCATACTATTTCCTCTAATATTCTATTCTTCTAATCTTTAATTTAATGTATCTGTCCGTTTGCCAAATCTAATATTTCATTAGTAATTTTTTCTTGTCTTGACTTATTATACACAGTCGTTAAAGATGATGATATTTCATGTGCATTTTCTTTTGCATTGCTCATAGCAGCCATTCTTGCAGACTGTTCGCTTGCATAAGCATTCATTAACATATCATAAAAACAAACTTCCATATAATAAGGCATTAAATCGTCTAAGACCTCTTTCGGAGAAGGTTCGAAAATATGTTCTCCTTTATTAACAAAGTGTTCATCTTTTTGAACAGGAACTAATTTCTTTGTTACAGCTTCTTGTACTAAACGATTTTTAAATTGTGTATATACAACATCAACGGCAGATATTTCTTTTTTCTCATAATAATCTACCATTATTTTTAATATGGGAAAAATATCGGTAAATTTAGGAAATAATGTTCCAATATCAAAAGAAGCAACAACATTAAAACCATTCTTTATACAAAACGCTTGTGCTTTTTTACCTATGGTAACAACATAGTCTTGTTTAGAAACATTATCCGCTACCTGTTTAAATATATTTGTTAAAAGACCACCGCATAAACCTTTATTAGGACTTATAACATAAACCAACTTTTTACCGCTAGCATTTTTTATGCTAACATAAGATGAATTAGAAACTAAATTGTCACTTTCCGACAAGATTTTTTGAACAACATATTTAACTCTGTCGGCATACGGTCTGTTTTTTTCTACAGCCGTCTGTGCTTTTTTTATTTTAGATGCGGCAATCATTTCCATAGCTTTTGCTATTTGTGCGATACTGTTTGCCGTTCTTATTCTTTTTTTAATTTGTTGTAAACTTTCTGCCATAATTTTTTATATTAAACCAATGTCTTTTTGCAATCCAATATTGCATTTTTTAATTCTTCCAATGTTACATCATCCAGCTTTTTATTTTCGGTAATTTTTTTAACTAAATCTTTATTATTCATCTTTATAGTTTCTATAATACTATTTTCTATTTTCATTAAATCGTCTATCTTAACATCGTCCAAACAACCCGAGGTAGCAGAATATATTGCTATGATTTCCGATGCTTCATCGTAAGGTTTATATTGAGGTTGTTTTAAAATTTCCGTTAAAACTTTACCTCTGTTAATTCTTTTAAGTGTTTCTTCGTCCAAATCACTTCCGAACTGTGCAAAACTTTGCAATTCTCTAAACTGAGACAGTTCAAGTCTTACAGGTCCTGCCAATTGTTTCATAGGTTTTGTTTGTGCCGCACCACCGACTCTTGATACAGACAATCCTACATTCAAAGCAGGACGAATACCGGCATTAAACAAATCCGCTTCCAAATATATTTGCCCATCTGTAATTGAAATAACATTTGTAGGAATATAAGCCGACACATCATTGCCTTGTGTTTCAATAATCGGAAGTGCCGTTAATGTTCCTCCACCGTTTTTTTCGGAAAGACAAACCGCTCTTTCAAGCAATCTTGAATGTAAATAAAATATATCTCCGGGATATGCTTCTCTTCCTGCAGGTTTTCTAAGCAACAACGAAAGTTCTCTGTATGCCCAAGCATGTTTAGTTAAATCATCATATATAACTAAAACATCTTCACCTTTATCCATAAAATATTCACCTATTGCACAAGCAGCAAAAGGTGCTACATATTGAAGCGATGCGGAATCCGAGGCGGTTGCGGAAACAACAATGGTATAATCCATTGCACCGGCTTCTTTTAATTTTGATACTATTGTTGCAACATTAGATCTTTTTTGACCGATTGCACAATAAATACAAATTACTCTCTTCAAATTTAAGTCCAATTTTTTCTGATTAATTATCGTATCTATTGCAATTGCTGTTTTTCCGGTTCCTCTATCTCCGATAATAAGTTCTCTTTGCCCTCTTCCTATAGGAATCATTGCATCAACAGCTTTAATACCTGTTTTTATAGGTTTGTCAACAGGTCTTCTTTCCGTAATACCGGCAGCGATTTTTTCGAAGGGATAGAGTTTCCCATTTTCGATTTTAAGTTCTTTTTCATCAAGGGGATTACACATAGGATCTATAACTCTTCCTATTAATTGATCCGAAACGGTTATACCTAGAATTTTTCCTGTAGAATAAACTTTCATTCCTCTTGAAATTTGTTCATCCGACAACAAAACGATGGAAACAATATCTTCGTCCAAATTTAAAACTAAACCTTTTGCTTTGTTTTCAAATTCAACTTCTTCTCCGTAACCTACACTTGAAAGACCGGTAGCTTTTGCAATACCATCACCTACGGTTTCAACGATACCGTAATTTGAAAACTCCGGATTAATGTTTACCGAATAAAGGTTATCTTCTATTTGTTTTATAAGTTCTTCTGGTTTCATAAATTCTCTCTTATACTTTTCATTATTTTTGTAATCATAGCCGATACACTATAGTCAAGTATATAATCTCCAAACTCAAACTTTACTCCTGCACCAACTTCGTCATCGGCTCTGATATAAACAATTTTCTTATCAGGGAATAATTGTTTTATTTTCTTTTTTATTTCATCGGTTGCTTCACCTGCATATTTTGCAACAACCGTAAAATTCTTTATTTCCGATAATAAGCATCTTAAAAATAACTTTATTTCCGTTCTGTTTAAGTTTTTGAATATCCAGTCGGAAACTTCTTGAGACACAGTTTCGCTTTTAGCTATTGACTGTGCTAATTGCTTAATTGTTTGTTTTTTCATATCCGCCATGCTCTATTTTATCTACTGCTCTGGATAATATTTCCATCTTTTCTTTTTCAGAAAATATTTCAGATAAAATTTTTGAAACTACTTTCTTAGAAATATCTATAGACATCAAACCTACCTTCTTTGATGCTTTTTCTTGTTCATCTTTTGCAGCTTTTTTTGCGTTCTCAACAATCTCTATAGCTTGTCTTTTTGCATCATCGGTTGCTTTTTGTTTCATATTTTGAACGGACTGTTTTGTAATTTCAATAATTTTATCTGCATCTTTTCTTGCATTTTTTAAAATTTCCGTTTTCTGTGCATCAGCAACCTCAAGGGCTTCTTTTGCATTTTTTGCATCGTCAAGTCCCTGCTTGATTTTATTTTTTCTTTCTTCCAACATTTGTGCAATTGGTTTATACAAAAGCAACTTCAAAATAATAAGCAATATAGCAAAATTTATTATTTGTGCTATAAAAAGCTTTGATTCTATACCGAATAAATTTAATATATTTGTTATTATATCCATAAAATTATTTTACTTTTATAAATTATTTAAATATGAATGCACATAATAAACAATAGATAGCTATAGATTCGGCAAGAGCCATAGCAATAAGCATGTTTATCATTATTTTACCGGAAGCTTCCGGATTTCTGCCGATTGCTTCTACTGCTTTTGCACCTATCAAACCAATTCCAAGACCAGGTCCCAATGCACCTATTGCCATAATAATACCACCAGCTAATGTAATAGTCATAACTTTAATTCCTCCTAATATTCTTCTCTAAAATAATATTTTTAATGTTTTTCTATCATTATACTCATAAAAGCCATAGTAAGCATTGCAAACACTATCGCCTGAATTAAACAAACCAAAACTTCAAGCATCATAAAAGGTAATGGTAACCCAAATGCAAACATTGAAGATATTGTTGCCATAACGTTTTCACCGGCAAACATATTACCGAACAACCTGCAAGACAACGATATAACTTTAGTAAATTCACCTATAAACTCTATAATACCTACAAATAAAAATATAGGAAACATTTTAAAACTTATGAATCTTCCTATATAATTTTTTATACCAGTATATTTTATTGAATAAAAACTACACATAAACACGGAAACAACAGCAAGTGCAGCTGTAACATTTAAGTCGCTTGTTGCAGTTTTAAATAAAGATACTTCTCCGTTTTGAGTATGAAACTTTATCGTTTCAAAACCCGGAATCTGTCCCAACAAATTTGATATTACTATGAAAAGAAAAAATGTTAAAACCCAAGGAAAAATAACAGTTACTTTTGAAGAAATTTCTTCTACCGTACCATAAAAATATTCGTATACCAGCTCTACACAATTTTGTATTCCTTTAGGATATAAAGAAAAAGTTTTCCTAACGGCAATAACTATTGCTATTATTATTATATCGACAATCAAAGTAGTAATTATGGTATTCGTTATAGGAAAACCAAATAATGTAAATAAAACTTGAGAACCTAAGTGCATAAATTACACGACCTATATTATATACAAAATTAAACCAGCTTATTCTACAACTATTGGCGACGTTTTGTCAAATAAAAAAAAGACTAAACTCAACCTGTAAATTTTCATCAAAAAACATGTTTTAATAGGCAATTATTGTTACATTTGCTTCTTTTGCTTTTTTTATAACATCATCTTTATCAAGTATCAAAGTTGAACCGGCTTCTACAACCATTGCTCTTATTTTGTTATTTTTTAAAGTATCTACGGTTCTTGTTCCTATTACCGGAACATCAAACCTAAAATCCTGGTTCGGTTTTGCAACTTTTACAACTATTGCATTATCTCCACCCAAAGAATATGCTCTTTTTATGCATTCATCCGTTCCTTCTATAGATTCAACGGCTAAAACAGACTTATCTTTTACGACCACAGTTTGTCCTATATCAAGACCGGCAATACCCTTGGCAATTTTAAACCCGAACTCCATATCTTTATTCTCGTCCGAATTTAATTTCGTTCCTACAATAAGTCCTTTTTCGGCAAGAAGATGTTTTAAATAAATATGAGAAGGTAAAAATTTTATACCATCTTTTTCAAATTCTTTTACCACAGCTGTTAAAATTGTATCGGTTTTTTTATTCACCAATGAAGTCATTATTTTCAATGCTCTTAAATCCATTGTAATAGCGGAGTAGATTTTTGCATGTTTAACTTGCCCTACCATTACGGCAGTATCTACATTTCTTTCTTTAAAAGCATCTATGATTTTTTGAATTTTTCCTACAGAAAGCCATACAGTTTCATCACAGACCTTTTCAATTTCTTTATCTGCTTCTTCTTTTAAAGCAACTGTAATTACCCTATCTCCCTGCTTTCTTATCTCTTGGGCAACAAGAAAAGGAAACCTTCCGTTGCCTGCTATCATTCCAATATTTTTCATAATTATTTAGGTCTGCAAATTCCTCTTTGAGACTTCTTTATAAAATCAATAATATCACAAACGTAAATCGAAGAAGAAAAGTCTTTTTCCAATCTTTCAACAGCATCCTTCAAAGGTAAATTTGAAGCAAACAAAATTTTATATGCATGTTTTATATTTTCTATTTCTGCAAGAGGAACTCTTCTTCTTTTTAAACCTACTAAATTTAAACCGAATAATTTTGCTCTGTCTCCTTGTGCCTGCATAAAAGGTATTATATCCATGCTTATCATTGACCCGCCGCCGGTAACAACATATCTGCCTATTTTAACAAACTGATGAACGGCAGTAAGTCCGCCCATAACAACACCATCGCCAACTTCAACATGACCGGCAATTGCACAACAGTTTGCAATTATACAATTGTCTCCTAATACACAATCGTGTGCAACATGTGCACATGTCATAATAAGGCAATTTTTACCTACAACTGTTTTTCCGCTTGCACTTGTTCCTCTGTTTACTGTTGCAAATTCTCTTACGGTTGTTCCGTCCCCTATAATTGCAATTGTTTTTTCTCCGGCATATTTTAAATCCTGAGGTGCCGCACCTATTGATGCATGTGAGAAAATTTTACAATTTTGTCCTATTTGTGCACATTCAATCGTTGCATGTGCACCTATGATTGTTCCGTCACCGATAGTAACATTTTCTCCTATTACGGCATAAGGACCTATTTCCACATTTTGACCTATTATTGCAGATTTATCTATTATTGCTGTATTATGTATCATTTATTTCTCCCTATCTACTATAATAAACATAAATTCGGCCTCAGTTGCCAATTTACCATCAACATAAGCCTCACCTCTTACTTTGCCTTTTCTTCCGCTATCTCTTATAACTTCAACTTTTAGTTCTAAAACATCTCCCGGTATAACAGTTCTTCTGAATTTAACTTTATCTATTCCCATAAAATAAGCTAAACAGTTTCTAAGTGCAGGTCTTGACAAAAACATAACGCAGGAAGTTTGTGCCATTGCTTCAACAATTAAAACTCCAGGCATTATGGGTTGCCCCGGAAAATGGCCCTGAAAGAAAGGCTCGTTTCCGCTTACGCATTTATAACCTATGGCTTTTTTTGTACCATCTCCTATAACCTTAGCTCTATCTATCATCAAAATAGGATACCTGTGAGGAATGATTTGTTGAATTTGCGCGCTATTATACTCCGTTACTTTTTCTTCCGTTAAATTATTTTGTTCCATTTTTTTATTTTCTTCTTTCTTAACCTCTTCTTTTATTTCTTTTTCTACTATTGCTTTGTTTACAAATTCTTTTATAAAACTAATATTACTTTTATGTCCCGGTTTTTCGGCAACAATTCTTGCTTTTATCTGTTTACCCGCCAAAGAGATATCTCCGATTAAATCCAAAATTTTATGACGAACAAACTCATCGCTAAATCTTAACGGTTCCTTATTATATATTCCGTTTGGTCCTATAACAATGGCATTATCCAAACTACCGCCTCTTGCAAGACCATTGGATTGTAAAGCTTCTATTTCATAATCAAAACAAAATGTTCTTGCAGGTGCAATATCCTTACAATAAACATCTTTATTTATTTCAAATTTTGCCTGTTGATTTGATAAAAACGGATGATCATAACCTATTACACACTCTATTTCAAGTTTGTCACTAGGATAGGCCGTAATTTTTGTTTTTCCGTTTTCAAAGTTAATAGGTTCCTTTATTGTATAAAATTCTTTTTCGCATTCTAATTCTTTTATACCTACTTCTAAAATTTTTTCTGCCAATAATTTTGCACTGCCATCCAATATCGGCGGTTCGTTGTTATCTATTTCAACGATAACATTATCTATTTGTAAACCATAAAAAGAAGATAATATATGTTCTATTGTATGAATTCTTACATCTGAATTTTGACTTTGTATTGTTGTTCCTCTTATTGCGGCCTCCGTAGATAAATTGTTCCAATCGGCCTTTATATCGGGTTTATTTGCTAAATCTGTTCTTACAAAATGTATCCCTGTATTTTCTTGTGCCGGCTTAAAAGTTATTTTACATTTATTGCCGGTATGAAGACCTACACCTTCAAAAGATATTTCTTTTGCTATAGTTGTTTGCTTTGCCATAATTATTTATCCTTTTGTGCTTTTTCTTTTATTAAAGATTTTATCTGTTCATAAATTTCAGGAAGTTTTTTTATTATTGCTTTCGTTTGTAAATATCTTCTATATGGTTGAAGCGGTTCACCGGCAACAATCTGATTCGGCTCTATATCATTCGTAACTCCGCTTTGTGCCCCTATCATTACATTATCACCAATATTTATATGCCCTACAAGTCCAACTTGACCTGCCAAAGTAACATGATTACCTACGGTTGTTGAACCTGCAATTCCAACCTGTGCAACTATTGTAGAATTTTTACCTATATGGACGTTGTGTGCTATCATAACAAGATTATCTATTTTTGTGTTATCACCTATATATGTTTTACTTGACGGTAGTGTTGCTCTATCTATTGTTGTGTTTGCTCCTATTTCAACATTATTTCCTATCTCTACATAACCCAGCTGAGGTTTTTTGTAAACTTTATCCCCTTCGTACACAAAACCAAAACCATCTCCGGCTATTACAACTCCGGCATTTATAATGCAATTATCACCGATTTTTGTTCTTTCTCTTATAGTTACATTAGGATATATTAAACAGTTTTTACCTATGTAAACATCTCTTCCTATAAATACATTCGGTAAAATTTTTGTATTATCTCCTATAGTTGTATTATCTTCAATAACTACATTATGTCCTATACAAACATCTTTACCCAAAATAACATTTTCCTCTATCGTAGCTTTAGGACTTATACCTTTTTTTATTTTTGAAAGTTTTTCTTTTTCTATTAACATTAATATTTTTCCGCATGCAAATTGCGGATCATCAACCAATATAAGATTTTTATCTTTATATTTTTCATGATCCAATTTTTTTGGAAAAAGTATCGCAGCTGCTTTAGTATCTTTTACAAAATGCTCGTATTTTTTATTCCCTAAAAAAGAAAGTTCATTTTCTTTAGCATCGGATAATGTATTAATCGAAACTACTGATAACTCTTGATTTCCTATAAGTGTACCTGATACTATTTCGGCAATTTCCTTTAATGTTAATTTCATACTTTTATCCTTTTATATTAAAATATATTTCCTATAGTAAAATAGAATTGTTGCAAATCTTCCCCTCGTTTGTGGTTAAGGCCATATCCCCAATCAAGCCTTAACGGGAACACCGGTGTTGCAAATCTTATTCCAAATCCGACACCTGATTTCAAATAGTATTCATCTTTATCTTCATTATCATCACCAAAAGAGAAGTTTGCTTTATTAACATCTGTCCATGTTCCACCTATATCATAGAAAAACGCTCCTTGTAAAATTGTTTTTCTTTTTTCCTGAACTATAGGGAACTTGTATTCGATATTTGCAACAGTCATAAATTTTCCACCATTGTAAGGTCCTACTTCTGTTCTGTATTTATAACCTCTTATTGTGTCTGCTCCACCAACATAATATCTTTCATACAAAGGAACATCTGATGATTCCCCGTAACTCTTTATCCAACCTGCATTTAAATTAACTGAAAATACAAACTTCCAAAATGTAGGGAAGAACCATGATGCTTTCACAGTGTTTCTTACATAATTAACATTTCCGCCAAAAGGTCCACCGGCAAGAGTTATACCATATAAATATCTTGCACCTTTTGAAGGATCAAAGACATAATCTCTTGTGTCATAAACAATTTGCGTTCTAATGCTTGAAGTTCTATCTTTTGATAAATCAGGATCATTTAAAATCGTTTGTTTAAGTTCATCGGAATCTATATCGTAAAGTCTTACATATTCATACGAATATCCGAATAACAACGAAACTTTATCCGATATTCTCGGACTTACGGTTACAGAACCTCCGATTCTGTTTTCTCTGTAAGCATCACTTGTATAATGATAATCTCTTAAACGATCTATATCGTATAACGAAAGCCCCAAACTCATTTTTTTGCCTAAAAACCAAGGTTCCGTCCAATCTATTTGATAATTTTGCCTTCTTGCACCGAATTCCCATAATAAATTTAATCTTTGTGCTCTACCAAATAAATTCATATGTTGTAATTGTATGGAACCTACAAATTTATCAACGGAAGAATAACCGGCACCGGCTGTAATCATTCCAGGTTTACCCTCTGTTATCATAAATCCCAAATCCATAATATCAGGTGTATTTGTAGGTAAAATATTTGGTTCTGCACCATCGATAAAGCCCAAATTATAAATTTTTTCCATACTTCTTCTTACTTTACCAGAAGAAAAAACATCACCGGGTTTTAACAATATTTCTCTTCTTATTGTTAAATCTTTTGTGTTTGTTAAACCATCTACATAAATATCACCGACATAAACAATATTGTTTTCCTGTATATTAAAATCTACATTCACAATACTGTTCACACTATTTTTTTTCCTAAGTTTTAAAAGCTTCTTTTCTATTTTGTTTTTCTGCTTGTTTAATTTTTCTATTTCTTTTTTGGAAAGAGAATAACTTTGAGAATTGATTAATTTTTGTTTAATTTCATCTGCTTCTTTTTGTAGAACATCTTCTTTTTCTTCTCTTAATCTGTTTTCCTCTTGTTCTTTTTCTAATTTCTTTTGAAGTTTTAATTTCTCTTTTTCGGCTTTTTTATGTTCTTTTAAAATTTTCTTCTCTAACTTTTGCTTTTTATTTTCTAATTTTTTTATATCTTTTTCAGACAAAGGATTCTCTGTATCGGAAATTTTATTTTCTATTTCTTTTACATCTTCTTCCAATAAAATTTCTTTTTCGCTTTTGAAATTTTCTGAAATCTCTTTCTGTACCTGTTCAATATCATTCTTGGAAAAATCAGGAGCAATATATGAATGTAAATAACCTCTGTTAGAATAATCATCATACAACAGGTTTAAAGTTTCCATTATTTTTTCTTGATTAAAGATTTCATTTTTCTTTATATGACTTCTATGTTTTTGCAGTTCCTTTGTTGTTATTACGGAATTTCCGGAGAATTCAATATTGCCTATTTTATATTTTGGTCCTTCATTTACTTTTAATGTTATAAACATTTTTGTTCTGTCTTCGTTATATTCTATTTGCGGTTCATCTATAACAAAATCCATAAAACCATTATTTTTATAGAATTTTGTTATCTCTTCCATATCTTTTTTCAAAGTTTCTTCTTTATATACTTTCTTTCTTTTTGTTTTTGCCAATTTTTTTATCTTCTTAGATTTAAAACTTTTTACATTTTCTACATATAAATCGCCTATTAAAATTTTATTGTTTTCCGTAATTAAAAATGTTATTGTCATTTGATTATCATTCGGATTTGTTGTAGGGTATACTTCCATTTGACAATCCGCATAACCTTTATCTTTATACAACGTTAGGATTTTTCTCTTTGTTTCTTCAAGTTCAACAAAATTATAAAAACTCTTTTCTTTCAATGTTGATTCACTTTTTAGTTTACCTTGTGAAAATTGTTTGTTTCCTTTGAATACTATTTTAGATATATATGGTTTTTCCGTTACGGTAAATTTAACAGTCCTTGTTTTTGTATCTACGGAAAGTTCGGCATTATCAAAATAGTCCAAATTAAGTATTGTTCTTAAATCTTCTTTAGCTATTGTAGGAACATACAATTTTCCTTTCTTTGTGGATAGCTCAGATAATACTTTTTTTTCTTTTACATTTTGAAGTCCGTCTATAACAACCTTTTGTATTTTGAATGTTTCTGTAGCAAATACTGTGCTCGTAAAAAACAATAAACAAAATATATAAATACACTTATATATACGCTTCATTTAAAAACTCCTAAAACAATACATAAATCATATCTTTTTATTTTATTAAAAAACACTTAAAAAAACAAGGCATACTAAGAGTATTTTGCACATAATTAAACAAAAGCAAAAAACATATATAATATTATTTGTTTATATTGACAATATATTGATTTTTTAATATTTTTATAAAAAAAACACAGGAGTATAATATTAACAATTTTTATTTTTTATTTTTTAAATCTTCAACACCGGTAATATTAGCAGCTTTATTGTTAAGCATAGTTTTAAAAAATGCATATGTGTTTGGCACTCCGATATTTTTTCTATTGTTTTGCTATTTTATAAACACAACATTTTTATTATTTAACATATATTCCAAGAAGATATCAATAGATTTTTACATATTAAATAAAATTTTCTTGTTCTTTTTTTCATTCCTGTTATTTTGTTCAAATAAGATTTTCTTCGATATATCATATGGCATTTACTGTGTTTTTATTATTTTGGGCATTATTTGTTTGTACTTTTGTTATTATACATTTTGTATACATAAACATTTAATAAAAAATATACAAATTAATTTTTCATCTTATATTTTTGATTATTTAATAATATTATTTGTTGTTTTTTTTGATATAAATTCAAATATAATATTAATACCCTTATTTTGCGGAGTATTTGATATAATCTGTGTTATTTTGATAGTAGAAGGAAGTTTACAATTAAATAAAAAATTCAATATGAAATAGATTTGTAGAATATAATAAAAACTGTCATATATGCAAAAACAGTAAAAAACAACCAAAAAATAAAAAAAGTATTGCCTTCCCTTTTTTGTTTTAATAAAAACATAATAACTTTATTTATTATTGAAAATATAATAAAACCTATTAGTGCCAAAATGAAAGAAAATATTATTATACTAACAAATAATAAAACAAATGATAGAAAAATATTGTTCGTTATTGGAACAATATAAATATTTTGAACCAAAAAATATCTCAAAACAGCACTCATTAAAAGTAAAACAATAAAAAATAAAATTTTATTATTATAAAACATTACTATACCGTCTCCTGCATAGATCTTAGTTCTTTTATCGCATCATCATTTCCACAATAAACAGCATTTTTTAAGTATTTTAAAGCCTCTTGCAAATTGTTTAATTTTTTGTAACTCATACCCAAATAATAATTTACCTGTCCGTTATCTTTGTTTATATTTAAAGCTTTCTTATACCATTCTATTGCATCATTATAGTTACCTTGCAAGTAATATAAGTTTCCTATCTTATAATACGGTAATATATAATCTTTATCCTTTTCTATAACTTCTTTATAAATTGACTCTGACATATAATATTCTTTTTGTATTGCATAAATATCCGCAATACTACAATATGCAGATATATAATTTTTGTTTTTTTCTATTGCTTTTTTATAATATTTTATCGCATTGTCAAATTTTGATTCTTTGAAATAAGTATGTGCTATAAAGCCATAGAATTCTTCCGAATTTTCTATGCCGCTGAATAATGCTTTTCTATACCATGTTCTTGCATATTCATACTGTCCGATTTGTTCATATATTTTTCCAATTAAAGAATACGCAAGTTTATATTTTTCGTTTAACTCTATGCTTTTTTCTAAATAAGATATTATATGTTTAACATTATCTTTATTTATATTATCTTTATTGTGTTTATAATAATTTGCATAAGCTAACAAGTAATAAGTTTCAGGAATATCTTTTCTTATTTTTAATAAGATATTCAAATATTTTATTGCATGTTCATAATCTCCTATTCTTATTAACGATATAGCTAAATTCAAATAAATTTTATTACTGTATTTCCCAATATTTAACAGTTTCTTATAATATTTTATCGAGTCAACATAATTTTCGCCATAAAAATAATAGTCTGCTTTGTTTTCAAAAGCATCGATAGAATATTGTTTTGTTTTTGCATAATATATGGCAATACAAAAGCAAATGAATAATATTGTTATTATTATACTAACAAGAGTATTAGAATTATTTTTTATTTTGATATTCATTAATAGCCGGCACTTTATTATTTTTTGTATAACATAAACTTTTTTATATTATACAAAAAAACACCATAACAAATATAAAAAATGTTATGGTGTTTATTATTAAAGCACAAAATTTATACTATTTTGTCGGTAATGCTGCAATTCCGGGTAAATCTTTTCCTTCTAAAAACTCCAAAGATGCGCCACCACCGGTAGAAACGTGAGAAATTCTTTTATCTACTCCTGCTTTTTTAACTGCAGAAACGGAATCTCCCCCGCCGACTACAGATATTGCACCGTTATCAGTTGCTGTTGCAACCAATTTTGCAATTTCAACCGTTCCCTTAGAAAACTCAGGAACTTCAAATATTCCCAAAGGTCCGTTCCAAACTATTGTCTTTGCAGATTTTACTATTTCACTGAATTTTTCTATTGACTTAGGACCTGCATCTACACCCATAAATCCGTCTTCAATATCAAGTCCGTCGGTATTTTTTACTGTTGCACCGGCAGGAACTTCTTTCTTTTCAAAAT
>JAEEGL012057383.1_pt1 | contig 19330 bp, 16 predicted proteins | sample 9134231 | NCBI WGS metagenome assembly JAEEGL01 (sample SAMN16246548, study PRJNA631951) | gut metagenome | biome: gut microbiome; feature: rumen; material: fiber-attached | host: Bos | place: Iran: Karaj | collected 2018-10
ATCCTCTCGAGCTCCTGGGTCAGTGATGACTTCTATGCGTTTTACCATCGAGGCTGGCATCGACTTCAGCACCTCCTTGGCATTCTTCGACAGGTTGGGGTCATAGTGCCCGTTCTTATAGATTTTATAGTTGCTGTTGCCCTTAACCGTGATGTTGTCCTCTCCATCAACAGTTACCATCGGCACCTTGCGTAGCATGTCGAGTACTGTTTGAGTCTTCGACTCCCCGTCAGCTTGCACGTCGTAACCTATGCGGTCAATCTCCTGCTTTATAAGCTGTTTCTGGGCTTTGATTACTACACCGTCTAACTCCTTATTCCATGTAATGGAGTCATTGTTTACTGCTGTTGAATCCTGCTGAGCCGTCATTACACTTGGGCATACCGATAGCAGGAATGTAAAAATCACGTTTACACTCTTCATGTTTGTTCTAATAAATTTGGTCTTAAAAAACTCTTCATACCAGTTGTTTTTCGTGCAAAGGTATGAAGAGAATATTAAGAGAGAGAATTATTTTACTGACATTTGTCTGACATTTGCTAATCGACTTAAAACCAGGTTATTCACCAAGCTTTTTCATGCTCATCAGGAATATATTCTGGATAAGTTCGTCTTTAGCGGCATGCTTTAGTTTAGCAAGTTCTTGGGCAACAATTTTTTTTTCCTCGGGTTCGAGCATCCCGGCATTTTTGCAGAGCTTGTAGATAGAAGTAGCATAATAAGTAGCACTATTACCATCAGGCTTCTTCAGAAAGTGGTTCTTATAGGTGTTAAACTCGCTGAGCCATGACTCGGAACTCTTTTGATGATTGAAGAAGAGGGAATCGGAGTCGAACACCGAACTGCCGTCGAAGGGGAAACCGCTGCCAAATGAGATGCTGTTGCCGTCGATGCTGATTTCTTTTCCATTGACACGGATGGCTCTTGGTTGTCTTATGCTTCTGCGATGCTCTTGCGTTGTGGCGTAGGTAACGATGAGCTTGCCTACAATCTCTTTTCCAATCTCTTTTCCTTCTTCACACCATTCCATAGCGTATGCATACCGATGTGTTTTGCTCTTGTCATCAGGGTCAAGGAAAAGCGCATAGATATAACGTGAGTTTTTAATTCCGCCTAAAGGATAGCCGTTATCTTCACCACCCACAGCTAAACTTGTATAGTTGTATGATTTCTTGTTGGCGGTAGATACAGAACTCATACTGTAGGCTTTTTCCTTGTCCTGATCGAACGCTTGTTTGATGTCTTCAACCAGATTGTGATGAGCTGCAGGGATCGTAAACTCATAGACATCAAGCTGTCCTGTTTTGGTGCCTGTCTCTGGGTCTTTGTTAAGCTTATGAGTAGATTCCACCTTGGTATAGGTGTCGGTTGTCAGTGCGTTGAAGGCACGTTTGATGTGACCTTGTGCATGAACTGTCTGTAGGCTCAGCATCATGATGCTGACTGCCAGTAATTGTTTACTCTTCATATGCAATTAATTCTGTTTGTTCGTTTATATAGATAATGGTACCATCTTCTTGCATGACGGGGATATATCCGTAGGCTGCCAACTGGGCCTCGATGACTTCCTGCTGTGCCTGTGCTATCTGTCTTTCCACATCCATCTGTCTCTGTATGGCCTCAGCCATCAGGGCGTATGCCTTGTTGTAGTCGTGAATCGTTGGCTCACTCTTACGAAGACTGCGTTTCTTGGCCTTTACGGGCTGCTGGGGTTCAGCTGTCTGGGCAGGCTGGGCTGTAACGGTATCAGCGGGGGCAATGGTCTGCTGGCTTGTGGTATCCGCCTGAGCCGTGAGCGGTTCTGTGGGCACAAACCCTGTCTGACGAGGCGAAACGGCCAGATACAACACACCTGCTACAACAGCAGCTGCTGCGATGCTCCAGATGGCCCAACGGTTATGGGTCTTTGGCTGTGGTGCCATCGCCTCTATCTCTTGGAACATCTGTTTATAGCAGAGCCACTCCTCAGGAATGTTCTTGCCTCGGAAGTACTGGCTCAGAATGGTCTCTTCGTCGAGCGTTGAAGTGCCGTCCATATATTTGTCGAGCAGCTTCGCGATGTATTCCTTAGTGTACTGTATCATAAGTTGTTCCTTCGTTTTATTTCTTCTAATAATGTTCTTCGTGCCCTCGCCAGCAGCGTGCTTACCGATGTGGTTTCGATGCCTAGCAATTGGGCTATCTCTTCGTGAGTGCGCCGCTCCACTTGTCGCATATATAATAAGGTGCGTTGCGTGGTGGGCAGTTGCTCCAGGCGTTTCGTCAGCCATTGGTCGTCCTCCTTCATCTCCAGCTGTTCATGGGGACTGGTGGTTACGCTGACTATCTTCGCCTCTTTCAGCATCTCTGGCCTTCGTCGCCTCTGATGGTTTATCAACAGATGTCGTGCCATCAATGCCGCCAGTGCCTCGATGGAGTCGTAGCGTTCCAGCTCGTCGTGCATCTGCCATAGGCGGAGCATCACATCCTGGGCGATGTCTTCTGCCTCGTCTCTGCCCGCTCCATAGCTCATGCTCACGCTGAGAGCTTTCTGTCGCCACGTGCGGGCCTGCTGTTCAAATGCCGTTTTATCCATCTTCTTTTTAGCGCTGTTCATTTATTAGACACATAAACCAGCAAAAGTCAAACAATGATTAGCATTTATTAACTTTTGAATTCGGGTATAGCCGCACGATCGTTCGGGTATAGGGACACAATCGTTTGGGTATAGCCGCATGATCGTTTGGGTATAGGCGAACGATGGTTAGATACCGACTCTTCCCCTGTTACCTTTAATACTTTCCCCTGCTAGACCTAGTTCTTTCCCTTGCTAGGCTTAGTTCTTCCCCAGAAACGGTCACGGTCACAGCTGTGACCGTGTGACCGATTCGATGCGAACCAAATATTAAAATGCGGCGTGTCATCACGACGCACCGCACTATTCCCGGGTTTATGAATCATAATCAGTTAGTACTATAAATTCTTTTCAGTTCGGTCTCCAATTCCTGCGTCGTGGCGGGAGTGGCGGCGATGGTACCGTCAGGGGCGATGAGAATGGTCTCGGGCCATGAGAGGATACCATAGGTCGAGAGTGACCTTGTTGTAAACTGCGGCCAAGGCAGGTTTTCTTCGTTCAGACGATCTGTCCATCGCTTTTTATAGTTCCCATCGATAACCAGACTGAGTATTTGCAAACCCTTAGCATGATACTTGTCATAGACAGTGCGCAACTGAGGCAGAATATCGTATTGATCGCGATTCCAACTTTCCCAGAAATGTAGCACTACATATCCCTTGCCTATAAATTCGCTCAGCATGTGGGCGTTACTCATTGTGTCGGTTAGTTGTATATCCGTATAACGAGAACCTGGACGTCGTTTCTCTAATCCTGCCACATACTCTTTTACAGGTGCCAGGAACAGATGGTTGGCATAACGGAATCTATCGCTAATGAATGGCTTCAGTTCATCGTAGGTCAGCTCGGTATATATCTTATAGAGGGCAAAGGCTTTAAGCAGGTCGTCATTGCCCTTGAAGATAACCTGACGATAACTTTCACGCTGCTTTTCTAAAGATGCATCTACCTCAGAAAGATTGTCTAATCTCAACCTGTGCAAACGCTCTGTTTCCATATCATTAACAAAGTTGTTCCGCTGCTGCGATGCCTTGGAACTCTTTATGTAACGTTTTATCAGATTGGCCTCAATGGGCTGGCCATCGGCCCAGAAATAGGTGTAGTCACGTTTATCTACGGTCAGTTTGCACACTTCGTCCTTAGGCAATTGGATGGTGAACGAGAATCGGCCGTTTTGGACGGGGAAGGTCCCGAAGTCCTCGAATGATGATACACAGCGACTAACGGTTACGCTGTCGGCATTTGCAGGAGCAGTGCCGCTAATCTGACAATCAGCCATCTGCAAATCGGCTGATTCGTTCATAATCAGTCCATTGTAGGAAACATACTTATGCAACTGTTCTGTTGAAATTGTTGCCGAAATAATCATAGCCGGACGCTCTTTAACTTCTACAGGCTCCTCATAAACCTCACTCTTCTTGTAGAGCGTGTAACATGTGTAGGCAAACATATCCTTGTGTCTCTGTCCCATGGCTGTCTCTGTAAATGGAGAGAGTATTTCTATCAGAGCAAAATATTGGTCACGCGTCAGTTTTCGGGGATATCCGTCGCACATCTTATGAAGTATCACAACAGCAGCCGTTTTGCCCCCCGACGTCTCACGCTTATAGATGTTGCAGGTCTGCTTTACCTTTGCCAACAGTTCCTCGTAGGTCTTCGGTGCCGCTGAATCAGGCGAAGAACTGAATACGCTTGTCTGATCCTGCTTGTTGTAATAAGGCTGGAATAGTGGGCTGCCTTCAAGATTTTTACCATATATCTCAAATATGCTGCCGTTCATCATCCAATTGTTACCTGACACATTATCTTTCTTGATGGTCTGCTCCCACATAAGGATAACTGCATAGTGGAAACCGTTTGGTTCGTTGAAGGACAGAATACGGATATTCTGCTGGTTACCGAATACGATTTTACGACTGACGCTGCCGTAATTGCTTCCATAGGAGTATTGTATGCCGGGAATGAGCGGCGCACCCTCTCCTGCATTGTGAACGATAACCTCATCAGCATGGATGGATTCGCTTCGCAGCATATTCTCCAATTCCTTTAGATGAGGGAACATGAGCGTAATGTCTGTAAAGTTCTGGTCTTCTATACCAAATATCTGACTAAAGCCATATACTGTTGTACGGCTGCCAGTAACTTCATCGCTATCAATGACATCTCCCTTGTTGACATGATACTCACCAGAGGCTACGAATGCTTGCAGCTTCTCTTGAATACGACGTGCCGACTCACTCACTTGGGCCTGAATTGCCATCGTCCACGTCAGGCAAATCACCATGAAAAAGTTTCTATTCTTCATCTTCGTTCGAATTTACGGGATTAATATTATTGGCTTGGTGTGGAGTACCCTCCTTATGCAACTCATGCATGATGTAGTTGTTAACGATACGCTGCAGTCGCTCGTCTGCCTTCATCACCCGCTGAATACGTTCAATATAGAGGCTGTCGTCTACCTCAGCCAGTTCACGTTCTATTTTGCTGATATAATAGTCTAAACTGTCGGCAGGAGATATGGATACAGATCCGACTGCACGAACAGTAGCAGTTTTTGCTTGATGCTTCACTGTAGCCGTCGTTGTGGGTTCTTCGATGGTTGAAGCGGCAGAGTCGGGCAATAAATCTTCAATGACAATGGGATTGATAGCAGCAATTTGCTTTTCTATCACATTCTGCTTCCTGACCGTCTTTGGCCATACAAGCAGCATCACAAGTGCAACAGATGCAGCAACAGCTAAGACTGCCGAGGCTTTATTTATCCATTTCTTCGACATCTGCTTTTCCGTAGCATGGTGCATCCGCTGCATGAAGTCGGCAGGTAGTTGCGGTGTGTCGGCATATTTGCGACGGAGGGCTTCGCGGAGGTCGGTATCTTTATACGTTGTCATATCTTCTGAAGTTGTTTGTAGAGTTTCTTGCGGATTCGGTAGAGGCGGTTAGCCAATGCGTGAGGTGTAGTGTCCATGATGAACGCACATTCGTCAAGTTTGCGATTCTCGAAATAGTGGAGCGTGAGTAGCAGACGTTCGTCGGGCGGCAGGTCATCCACAAGCAGTTCCAGTCTCTCTATCCGCTCCTCGCTGCCTGTGGACAGTTCATCTTCCAACTGCTTGTCGCTGATGTCTGTCTGCCAAACTTCGCGGTCTTCAATCGGAATGATGAGCGGGCGGCGGCGCTTCATGAAGTCAAGCGTCAGACGATAGGCAATGCGGCATAGCCAGGTTCCAAGTGAGGCCCGTTGCGGGTCGTAACTGTCAATGTGGCTGAAGGCGCGGAGGAAGGTGTCTTGCGTCAGTTCCTCGGCATCCATCATATCGGATACCATTCTCGCTATCATCGCAAAAACTTCCTGTCCGTAGCGGTCGACCATCAGGTCATGTCCTTTCCGCCGACCGCCTTTCACGGCTTCCACAATCTGCCCGTCTGTCTTCACTTTCGATGTTACTAATTTGCTTCTTCTACTTATTATACGACAGTTTCCCGACAATATCCCGCCCCCTTCGCAATTTTTTTTACTTCTTGTATAGGATTCCGATTATTACCAGGAGATATCCCGCCAGACACAACATGGGCGCGATGACTATTCTTCGGGCAGAGAAGATGTCGGGATTGAAAGACTGTTCTGTGCTTCCTGGCCCGGACATCAGGATATAGCCTGCGACGATAAGAACACAAGATGCAATGAAATACTTATTTGATGTAGTTTTCATATTGTTTGATATATTGATTATAGATTTCGTTTCTTTCAAATTGTAACGCGATTGACAGGGCCTGCTGCATGGTTTGCATCCATGTGAGCTGGGAGTACTGAGAGCCTAAGCGACGTGAGGGATTAATGGTCTCTATCCACGAAAGCCACTCTTCAGAACGGCGCAGCAGACTGTTGACGATTTCGTCACCCTGTTTGGGGTGATTGGTCTGATAATAGCAACGTGCCATAGAAAGGGCGGCATCTGTATAAGGAACGTTTTCGCATGGCATCTCCTGCTGCCACTTCCGGCAGACGGCCAATGCCCGCTTAGTGTCATCTTGCTGTAGCAGCGAGTCGATGAGTATGCCCATGATGAGCTGATGCGTATTGGTCAGGCGCTTCACGTCTTCATCCACATAGATTCCCTGAGCCTTCAGGTTACCATAACGGAAGCGATGCATGATGTTGTCGTACAGCCGTTCCACGTCCACCTGCTTACCTTTAGCTTGTGGCGATATACGGTAGGCGAGACCTTCCAGCACCAGATGGTCTTCGAGGAACGACAGATAGTTTCCTCCGGAGTTGATAGACATGTAGACGGGACGGCTCCAGTCAGCGTGCGACAGCATCTCCAGTACCATCAGCTCGTTCTTATAGAGTCCCTGCTTTCCTTTGAATTGTATGACCATCTCGCCTTTCCCAGACTCAATAGTCAGGCTGTTGGTACTGATGGGCAGATATTCAAGCCGGCCCTCTTGGTAGTCCTCGTGTTTTAAGCTGATGGGCAATGCCGGGGAGTCGTAGGCAGGACGTTTCATCTGGTCGATATACCAGTCGGTTTGCAGGTATTCCATATTGACGTCGCGGGTATCGGTACGTACGCCCTCCACCTCTTGATTATACCATAGCGGAAACGTGTCGTTATCGCCATTCGTCAGGATGATAGGGTTGCCTTCGTCCTGCATTGTCATCAGATAGTTTGCACCGAAGTCGCGACAGGTGTAACGGTCTGAACGGTCGTGGTCGTCCCATGTCTGCGATGCCATCTGTAGGGGAACCGCTAGACAGAGAGTACAAACAATAGCTGTAACAGCGGTAGCAAATTTTTCACTCTTCATTCTTAACTTTTCACTGATTAGTCCCGCCCCCAGCCCTATCCGAATGGCAAAGGCATAGAAGGAGCCGGCGTAGGCATAGTCACGCTCGCGAGGCTGGAGTGGTGTCTGGTTGAGATAGACCACGATGGCAAGGCCGGTCATCACAAACAGCAGCGTGACAATCCATATTTGCTGTCTGCCCTCGCTCCCTCGCCGCCATTGCCAGAAGATGCCTGCCAGCCCAAGCAGTAGCGGCAAGGCATAGAACACGTTACGCCCTTTGTTCTCTGCCAGGTCTGACGGCAATTTCGATGTGTCGCAGCCCAACAGCCAGTCGTCAATCCACCTGATGCCCGTAATCCAGTTGCCATGTTCCACCTCGCCATGTCCTTGGATATTGTTCTGTCGTCCCACGAAGTTCCACAGGAAGTAGCGCCAGTACATGAAGTTTACCTGATAGGAGATGAAGAAGCGCAGGTTCTCGGCAAAGGTGGGCAGATTCCCTTCCTTCCTGACTCCACCCATCCAATCCTCATAGGCCTTGGTATGCCGCCCAGAGTGCATACGGGGAAAAAACATATTTTCCTTATACAGATATTTGATGTCGTGACGAACCAACTCGTATTCCTGTTTAGTAGAATCAGCAGAGGGACGGTAAATAGCCTTTCCTTCCTCGTGCTTAGGAACCAAATACTCACCTTCGGGTTCACGGTCCAGTTCGCTGCAATATGCAGGGCCGTAAAGGAGCGGAGTATCTCCATATTGTTCGCGGTTCAGATAGCTGCCCAAGGCGAAAATGTTGCCTGGTGCATTCTCACACATCGGCGTATTGGCATTGGCGCGGATAAAGATAACGCCATAACTGCTATATCCTGCCAGTATCATCATGATGCAGGCCAGCGACAATTTAAGTATCCTCCGTTTTACCTTATAATAGGCTATAATGATCGACGCTGTCAGCAGGATGATGTATATGATTAGTCCTGTGTTGTAGGGGCAACCCAACAGGTTGGTAAATAGCAGTTCCGCCCAGCCGCCCATCTTGACGATGCCGGGAATAAGTCCATAGAGGATAAAGCCAACAAGCAAGCCTCCTGCCGCCAATGTCTTCAGTATACCCATAGTTGTGACACGCTTGGCCTGACGGAAATAGACCACGAATGACATAGCGGGCAGGCAAAGCAGACAGAGTAAATGGACACCAATGGAAAGGCCGGTAATATATGCTATTAATATAATCCAGCGATCCTCCTGTCGGTCTTCCCATTTCAGTATCAGCCAGAACATCAGAGCCGTCAGGAAACTGGAGAAAGCGTAGACTTCTGCTTCAACAGCCGAGAACCAAAAGGTGTCGCTGAAGGTATAGGCCAGTGCACCTACAACGCCACAGGCTTCGATAGTGATGACCTGTTGAAGGGATTTTTCACTATTCACTATTACCTTTTCACTTAAATGCGTGATAGTGAGAAATAGGAAGAAGATACAGCCTGCGCTCAAGAGCGCTGACAGCAGATTGACCATCATCGCAACATGAGTCGTGTCGCTGGCAAACTGAGAGAAAAGGTTAGCTACCAGCATGAAAATAGGCGCACCAGGCGGGTGACCGATTTCCAGTTTGTAGCCACAGGCAATAAATTCTGGACAGTCCCACAGGCTGGCTGTCGGCTCGATGGTCAGTCCGTAGACGATAGCGGCGATGGCAAACATGAGCCACGCCATACAGGTGTTGATTTTTTGGAATGTTGTTTGTTGCATAATGCTTCGCTTGATTTTTTCGGCGAAGGTAGCAACAAATAACGAAAGCTTTGAAAAAACTGTCTGACATTTCCCTGACATTTGTCTGTCAGACTACTAACTATCTGATTTTTAGCTCGTAGGCCTTTCCTCTGTCAGACTCGATTTTCAAGTCAGAATGTTGTTCAATGACGGGCTTCAACCTCTTGATAAGTGTGTAGAGCGTCTCGCTGGCATCGGGTTTCTTGGGCCAGAGGGCATCGCAGATTTCTGATTTTGTCAGCGAGTGCGAGGGCGACTGAAAGAACATCTCCATCAGCTGGTGCTGCATGGGGGTAAGCTGAACTTGGTGACCATCCTCGGCATAGAATCGACTTTCCGATTCAGAAAATCGCAATCCGCCATAATGAGTCATGCCCGCCAATAGCGGCTCATACCTCTTTCTGCGATAGAAACAGAACATGCCCCAACCTATCGTCAGTGCCCAAAGAATAGTTGCCGGTCTTTGGTCTGACAGACTGAAGATGGTGGCCTCAGAGCAATGGGCGTAAGCCTTGAACTGGCGCCCTCGGGTGTCGACAGCCAACGTTGCCTTGCCTCGCAACTCTGCTATCTGCAAGTGGTTGTTAAACGTACGGATGGTGTCCTGGCTGATCACATCACTCTGCTGTTCCTCCAAAGCCAGCGCCAGCGCCCTGTCCATATCCTCACTCACCAGCCTTTCGGTAGCACTATAGCTCCCCAAACTCGTCAGGCTCGACGCGATAATCAGTGCAAAAAGCACTATGACTGCATATCTCTGTTTCATACGGCAAAATTACAAAAAGATTCCTAAGTACGTGAACAGTTTTGTCTTTTTCCTTCTTTTTTAACAAATAATATACCTTATCTTATATAAAGCCACCTAAATGTCAGACAAATGTCAGTCATAATTCTCTGCGATATAAGAATCTCTTCATACCTTTGCAGCAAAAAATATCGCAGTATGAAGAGATTTCTATTTCTATCGATGTTGGTGTTCATAGCTGTAATGATATGGGTGTCAGTCCATGAGAAGGAGGAGATGCCGTTGATGCAGAAACTGGAACGAGCCATGAGGCTCACTCTTATGAAAGAGTATCACGACGAGACCTATGATTACACCATACGCTACCCATCATTTTTTGAGCAGACCGACGACTCGCTGATGGAAAAGGGAACCTGCAGGTTCAGCTTCTGGCAGGACAGCACGGAGATTGTGCAGACGGCATTCGTGGAGCAGAATCCTGGGAACATGTCCGTCAACCAAGCGATGGAAAAATACGCATCAGAACTTCATGCCACTTACCAGCAGAAAGGTGACGGCTGGTTCATTCTCTCAGGGCATATACATGGTGATGACGGACGGATAACGAGCCGCCGATACTATGCCAAGTTCGTACAACACCGGAAACTGTGGTTTATCCAGACTCTGGCTTATCCGGAAGATTGCGAACAGGCAGTAGGACGACTCACCAAAGAAATCAGCGACTGGAAAGTGTGGAGAGCGAATGATTAAAGTCGGCTCTTCTCGTCGTTACCAGCACCTGTGCCTTTGTACTTCGAGCGTTTCTGGTTGAAGTTGTATTGTAGTGATATGCCGATATCTCTGGAATATTGGTAGGCATCGCGGGTCAGAACCTCAACAGGATAGTAGCCCTCCCATTTGTCATGGAGCGTGCGGAAAATATCGTTGGCAAAGAGTACTGCCGTTAGTTGGCCTTTTAGGAAAGTCTTCTGTAGACGGGCATTCACGTTGAACTCATAGTGTTGGCGGCTGAAGCCATAGTCATGAGTGGTAGCATAGTGGATATAGACCATCGCCTTAGCAGTCTCTCCCAATTTCAGCCAGTTGCGGAGGCTGATGCTCCACTCAGGTTTGGTGAGACTATGATCAATGCCGTATTTCTTTACATCGAAGAACTGCTGGAAGTAGCCGAGGGTAAGCGTCGGGGTGTAAATACCCCATTTAGGTGAGGCTACTATCGAGGCATGACAGCAGTTGAAGTGGTCGAAGTTTTCGTTGCGCCACATAATGATGTCTCTGCCCTGTTGATAGAATCTGCTAAAGTTTAGGATTTTGTCGCTGTAGTGCTCGAAGCCCGCATTGAAACTGAGCCAAGAGTAGGTGGCGCTGAAGTCGATGTCTTGACGGATGGCAGGCCGCAGCATAGGATTGCCGCCCTCTACCTGAAAACGATTGTCGTATTGGACGTAGTTGCTCAATGAGCGATAGCTGGGGCGGTTGATGCGCTTGGTGTAACTGAGTTGCAGTCCCCACTTGTCCTTTTGCCAACCAGCAGAGAGGTTAGGGAAAAGGTCGTTATAGCTTCGGCTCGGCTCTGGCTGTATGTCGCTGCGGATACTATATGACTCATAGTCAGCACTTACGTGCTCATAGCGCAGTCCGGCATTGAGGCTCCAGTGCCCTAGCTGCACTTCGTACTCAGCAAAACCTGCCAGGTTGTTTTCTTTGATATGGGTTTTGGATGCAGGCACCCAACCTTCTAAATTCTCACTCATGCCGTCGCTATGGGTGCTGGTAGTCTCAGAACCAACGCTTATTTCGCCTTTCCACACGGGATAGGAAAGTACGAGTTTGGCAGCCAGCATCCGGTTACGGTTTTCGGCATTGCTGTGGATGTCGCGGTTTTCCAGTTCTGTACTTCTTTCTGTCTCTACATCTCTGCTGACGGTCTTCTGCCAGAGCCAAGTACCATTGAAGTCAATGCCAAGTTTGCCAATCTTGCCTACATAATAGATGTTGGCATCGTGGTCGGGTATCGTCCTGTGGTCAACCTTCATCCATTGGCTCACTTCACCCTCCAACTTTCCATTACTATAGATGGTTTGCGTACCGTTCATGTAACCGCCGCCGTAAAGTTCACCAAAGCAGCTGTATGTCATTCCGATAGAGTTATTTTCGTCGAAGTCGAAACTAAGCCCTGCCTTTCCATACAGAGAGGTAAACCATACCGAATTTGGGGCTGTCTGGTCGATGTGGATGGTTTTGTTGTCGAAAAGGAGATCGGATGAAAGAATTGGGTCTTCCGCATAATGGTGATTTCTAAAAGAACCTGTGCCAAATATCTCCAACCCGCCACTACGGTATCTTAAGGTGAAATCATCATAGTTAGTCCACCATTTGTTGTACTTCCCATAGGTATATGCCTCTACGCTCAATCCATCGTCTTGCCGCTTGATGGTCTTAATGCGGATGACTGCATTGACCTCTGCATTGTACTTCGCACCAGGCGATGTGATGATGTCCACGCTCTTGATGTCTGAGGATTTGAGCTGCTTCAGTTCCTTCGAGTCGCGTACCTTCTTATTGTTGATATAGATTTCAGGCTCACCTTTGGCAAATACAGTAAACTTGCCGTCGCTACCTTCTACGCGGGGCAACATCGAAAGCAGGTCATCGGCCGTACCTACATCTTTCAGTATGGAGTTCTGCACCTCAACGGTCATACCGCCAGTCATCGCTTTGTACTGCGGCACGCTGCCTTTCACCTCAACGCCTTTCACCACATAACTGTCGCGCTGCATTCGGATAGTGCCCATATCCTCTTGGGTGCAGAGACTATAGACGGTCTTGTAGCCGATAAAACTGATGCGGACGAGGATTTTGTGCTGCTCATAGGGTACGACAAACTGGCCCGCCTCATTGCTGACCCCACCAGAGAGAAGAGTGGAGTCAGCAGGATTGAGGACGGCAATATTGGCAAAGGCCACAGGCTGGCCCTGTTCGTCGATGAGGGTTCCCCTCAAGTGGCGCTCAGTCTTGTGGGTGCACTCCACGAAATACTTGTCGCCGTCCCTGATAATGCGGACGGGATAGAAACCAACGACCTTCATCAGCGCATCGTTGAGGCTGAGGCGTTCGAAGGTACAGGTGACGGTGAAGTCCTCAAGGTCGTTATAAACGAATGATATCTCGTGTCGGGAGGTGGCGGCATTCAGGTCTTCAAGCACTCGGCTGAGCGACTGGTTTTGATAGCTTCGGGTAATCTTCTGCGCCACGATACTGTTGACTGCTGCGCACAATAACAGCAGGATGAATAGCTTTTTCATTGCTCTTTTCATGGGGGATTAAGGTTTCACTATCAGTTTGTCGTCCTCGATGGCGAGGCTCACGCGGTCGAAGTGGTTCAGGTCGTCGACGACACTTTCAAGCGAGTCCTTGGGTTCCCACTTGTAGTAAAGGCGCAGTTCGTGGGCCTCCTCGCTCTGGATGTCCGCCACCTTATTATAATAATGGGCTATCTCGCTCACCATCTCGTCGAGCGGGGTATTCTCGAAGATACGAGTCTGTGGGATGCTGTCAGCCGTTAGCGTCTCGGCAGTTGCATCGTTTTTTGGCGAATTAATATTCTGCACCTCCTGAGTCTGTGCTCTCTCATCCACACCAGCGTTATGACTGATGATGTGAACGGCAGCGTATGCAATGCCTGTGAGCATTAGGATGCCGATAATGGAAGCAGCGACCTTATGAAGTGAAGAGTGAAGAGTGAAGAGTGAAGAATTTGCTGCCGCACAGAACTTCTGCCAAGCGGAATCTACATCAGGCAGACGATCGAGTTCGTCCATCATGGCTTCTATCTGCTCGTCTGAGTACTTTTCTGGATGCTCCTGCATGTCGAGATACATCTGCTTCTTTTCGTCTGGGGTTTGCATAGTCCTTACTTGTTAAAATGGTTCTTGATGAGGTTTAAGGCGTGGGAAAGATGTTTCCATACAGCCACACGACTGATGCACTCTTCAGCGGCAATCTCTTCATAACTAAGTCCGTCGGAGAAACGGAGACGGAAGATGCGTTGCTCTTGTGCCGACAAATGGCTGGCTACAAACTCGTCGATGTCTGCCAGTCGTTCGTCTTCCTTTTCGAAATCGTCCGTAGGCTCAGCACAGCCACTTGCAGCAAAGGGAACCGATGTGTGGCGCAGCTGCTTGAGGCACCGGTTGCGGACACTTCGCATGAGGTAGTTTTCCGCTGTCTCTGGCATCAAGACCGTGTGTCCGTGAAGCAGGCTTGCAAAGATGTCGCTCACCACATCCTGACTTTCCAGCTCGTCGTAGAGGATGGTACGTGCCACCCTCAACATCTTGGCATAATGCTGCATAAACAGCTGCTGAATCACTTGACTTTCCATCACGTCTTTTTTCTACAATACCCTTCAGAAGTAGAAAATGCTAACCTCAATACAAATTTTTCCGTGCAAAGTTACACCTTTTTAGTTAGACTTCTACAATTTCTCATTCAGATTTAATCATGATTATGTTATATGCCGACAAAATATCGCCTTTTGGAACTGCATTTTTTGTAAAATATCGTATTCTACAACAATGTTTTCAGGTGCTACAGGCCATACAAGTGTCATACGACATTTCTGCCGAGAAAACACGCAAGCGAGAAATAAACGGTCTGCTACTTGCTGCCAGGCAAACCAAATATGGCTGGATTATCGGAAAAGGTCGTCAAGCGTAACAACGTCGTTGATATGCGATCGATGCTTAGATTCGCTGACCCCGAACGTCGTGACGTATGCCACGTAGATGGAGTGAGTCGGCTTATGAACCTTGGAATTCCTGAGGGCTGATATTCGGTCGGTGATGTCCTCAGCATCAGAGTCTTTGAGTATGTATTTCCCCTCAGAGAACTTCATCTCGCAGATGTAGTCGGCTCTTTCTGCCGTAGCAGGGATAAGCAGATCGACCTGCACACCTTCTTTTTCCGGCGTTTCACCATACCAGCAGTAAGGTGTTGCGTACTCCTTGATTCTAAGAGCATCCACAAGCTGTGGCGTATGTTCAATGACCAACAGTTCAAAAGTGTTACCTGCCCAAGTGTAAAAGGGCTTGCTTCTTTGCACTGTGCGCCAGGAAGTGAAGTTGGTATCTTCCACAAAACGCAGGTAGAATAGTGTGAAGAAGTCCGTAAGTTGATAGACGGTCTCTTTACGGGGGCCGCCATAACGAGAGTAACTGCGGATAACGCCAGAATCCATCAGATTCTCGAGAACGTCCGAGAAGGTGCCTCCTCCTTTCTTGTCAACGGCAGCCAGGAGTTCTGAGCGCGTCATTCCGTAGAACATCGTTCCCAGTTTCCTGACAACTTTAATGTATAAATCTGATGCTGAATACAGGCCGGTATAGACATCCTTGAACTCCTGACGGGCCTTGTCCTTATCAAAGTAAATGGCATTGATATTGTCGGCCATAGTCCTGTCCGGGCGGAAGCTATCCATATAGAAAGGTATACCGCCAATAACCATGTATGTGAGTGCCACTTCGTAGCGGGACAAGTGAAAGCCACGCTTCTCCCAGTAGCGTTCCGATTCAGCTAGCGTAAAGGGTTTGAGACCGATCGTCTCAGTTACCCTGCCATATAGTCCGCCGTAGTCGCGCAGCACATTGTCTATCATCCAACTGGTTGCCGAGCCGCAGACTATGAGGAGAATGTCTTTACGCTTCCGTGCCCACGAATTCCAGAAATGGCCGAGTTCTTCGATGAGTTCCGATGACTGAGGCCCTGCAAGCCAGGGCAGTTCGTCAATAAAAACCACCTTCCGACGAGTTCTTTTGCTGCTAAGAAGTTTTTTGAGCAGTCGCAATGCCTCCATCCAACTGGTCGGAGAAGGGTTCCCTTCCGTGGGTAATCCATACTCTATCAGACTCTCGTAAAAGTGAGCCAACTGTTTCTGACGGTAGGACTCTATCTTTTCCTCATTGCTATCATCCACCCTTTGATAGAGACCGACTGCCATGAAAGACAACTTGTTCTCAAAGGCCTCTTCTATCAGGAAAGACTTCCCTACACGGCGACGCCCGTATATGGCAAGGAATTCGGAACGCTCTGAATCATAGAGTCTTTTAATTGTGGCGAGTTCCTCCTCTCGACCAATTATAGTGGATGGATGCTTCATTTTATAATTATTTGCTGCAAAGATAGCAAAAATACTTTTATCTATATAGAAATTCAGCCAAAATTAACAATATTTGTTCGTTTTGGCTGAATTTCTGCAAGCGGTAGTTCACATTTTATGCTCTGAAACTGGATTTCTGGTTCATTCCAATGCCGTCTTTAGGATATTCTTTAAAAGATAGGTGGCGTTCTGATTTCGGGCTACACCCTCGGAGAGACGATATGTGTAGGTGATTTCGTCGGAAAGACGGATTTCAAAGCAGTAGTTGTGGAAGCGGTCGGGATATTCTTGTTGCATCTTCGACAATTCCAGGTCGTGAGTGGCGATGATACCCGTAATGGGGAGTGTAGAAACGGACTGGAGGAAGAGCCGGGAGCCGTTGAGCTTGTCGAGCGAGTTGGTACCCTTCAGTATCTCGTCAAGGATGATAAGCGTATGGCAGTTCTGTTTGCAGGTCTCTATGAGTTGTTGCAGCCGTAGCAGTTCAGCATTGAAATAGCTGATGCCGTGGGCGAGGTCATCTGTGGTACGCATACTGCTGAACAGCGAGAAGAGCGAAACACGAAGTTTGTCTGCAAAGACTGGCATTCCGCACATGGCCAGCACATAGTTGATACCGATGGAGCGTAGGAAGGTGCTCTTGCCCGCCATATTTGCACCAGTAATGATGTAGTAGTGCTGGTCAGATATTGAGAAGTCGTTGCGCACAGCCTTCTTGCCGAGGAATGGGTGATAGAGTCCGCGAGCCTCATAGACCACCTCGTCGGCGTCAACCAGTTCTGCATCCGTCGCCTCTGGCTCGTTGTAGCGGAATGTGGCCATCGACACCAGCGCATCGAAGTGGCTGAAGGCTTCAATCCACTCATCGATATGCATCATATAGCGGTCTTGCCATAGCAAGAACCTCCGTACAATAAAGTAGTCTGCCAGATAGAGGGCATTGGATATGGGGACCCATATCTCGTTGCGTTGGTCAAGGTCGTTGATGATTCCCTTCAGCAGCCGGAAAGACTTGAGTGCATCCTGCTCGTCAGCAGACAACTGTCCAATAATGTCGCGCCCCTCCTGAATCTTCAAGTCAGACGTCACAATCTGCATAATCATGCTGACGTATGTGCCTAATCGCGGAAGTATGATATTGATGCTCTGGTTGACACGTTTCAGGGTACGACCGAAAAGAAGATAGACAGACGTTATCTGTAGCAACACCCAAAGCATGGGGAGCGAACCCGACAGCGGGCCAAATACGGCTCCAGCTAATAATCCATAAAAGATAATGATGCTGCAAATCGCTGCAATATACGTAAGTTTGTGAGCTGCCAGGCGAGATATGTGTAACTGCTGCACCTCATGCAGAGCCTCCATAATGGCAACAGTATTTATCTGCCGTCCTCTGCCTTGCGCGAGGAATGCAGTACGTAGCGATTCTATTTCTGACAATTCACGGATAGCCTCCCGGCGTCTCACAATCTCCTCAATTGTCCTCACCCGCGTCTCAGTAAACTCTTTTGCCAGGAAATCGCTGCCGCCAGTGGTAACGGTGCGATTGATGCGGTTGAACAGCGACTGCGGCCCGAAGATGTCGAGGTCGAGCGTAAACTCATGGTGAGGATTGACGTATTGCTCACCAACAGCGAATCCTGAGAAATCACCATCGAGATAGGCAAACTCCTTCTGATAGACACTGCGGATGCTCTCCTTCTGTTCCGACAAACGGCTATTACGGCTTTCTTTCCAACGAATAGCCACGTATACAGCAACAAAAAATGCAGCCACTACCAACGTCAGTATGCCGCCCCACATTGTATAAGCCACGACACATCCAATAGCCAATGCGATAGCCGTCAGTTCCAGTACAACAACCAGTCGGTTATACTTGTTCAACTGATAGATTTCATCCGTCAGCGTCTTGATACGCTCAGTATATAGTTCCTTTGGATTCATGGACGCAAAGGTACTGCAATTTTCCGGCACTACAGCAATCCCATCTTACCTTTTAGGAATTATTATGTATATCTACAGTCGGTTACGCTCGCTCTGTCCGGCGTGGCTGCCCTTATAGCGACTCTTAGTGGCGTTGAATTTCCAAGAGAGGTTGATGCCGATGCGGCGGGAGTCGCGGTACTCGCGGAACTGCGTACGGACATTAATGCCGCCATAAGCTGTCATCTCAATGTATCGGGTGTGGAGGATGTCGTTGGCAAGGATGGCTACGCTGAGGCTCTTGTCCTTGAGGAATTGGCGACTCAATCGGAGGTTTATCCCACCTGTTGCTTTCGTCTGCGAGCAGCCTGAATTATAGCGAGGTGTCAGTTCCATTCCAATGTTCAGTAGCCAGTCCTGTGGTAGTGATAATGTATTGTCAAGATTGAAGTAAGTACAAAGTCCGTTCCAATGATGTGTGATGCCGATGGCTTCTAAGTCTCGGTTGTTGAAGAAGAAACTTGCAGTGTAGTTCATCTGCCAGATACCAACCTTTGGCGTAATGTTTATATCCAGTCCGTAATTCTGGCTCTTTGGCACGTTGCGGCGGTCATCGAGAATAACGCCAGGATGGTTCATATCATCATAGGCGACCTGAAAAGAATGGTTCAAGTTCTTGACGTATTGGTAATACAGCTCGGCGTGAACCCACCGGTAGTTAGTCGTCCATGAGACATAGTGGGTTGTTTGCGGACGAAGGTAAGGGTTACCCGTTTCGTATTCGTATTTGCTGCGATATTTGACGGCAGTGCTTAGCGTGGAATAAGCTGGATTGCGCCGGAAGCATTGATAACTGAAGGTGTGCGTCCATTTCTCCGTTCGGTAGTTAAGAGAGAGGCGTGGGATGAGCACATGGTAGTCAGGACTCTGGTCGGCATCTTTTTGACCATTTGTTTCGTAGTCATTGTGTTCGTTCTGCCAGCGCAATCCTACATTAAGTTTGAACTTTTTCACTTGCAGGGCGTAGTTGAAGAATGGTGACCACGTCGTAGTCTGCTGGTGTACGCTGTTGTCAGCAGAGAAACCACTTTGGGTGAAGTCGCTCTTGCGGTCTACTCCCGACACTTCCTCTCCAAAGGTCAGGGTACCACTGGGAACTAGTGCTGTGACGACGAGTTTCTCAGCCAGCAGGTTGTTCTTGGTCAGCGTCTTGCTGCCGACTCCCTTCTCGCCAACGGTGCCACCTTCCATATTGCTCTCAGAATGTCCACCGTAGTAGTCGGCGCTGAAGTCCAGTTTCCACTTGCCGATTTCGCCAACGTAA
>JAEEGL013438813.1_pt1 | contig 19330 bp, 23 predicted proteins | sample 9134231 | NCBI WGS metagenome assembly JAEEGL01 (sample SAMN16246548, study PRJNA631951) | gut metagenome | biome: gut microbiome; feature: rumen; material: fiber-attached | host: Bos | place: Iran: Karaj | collected 2018-10
ACAATCTCAAAGTCAGGATTAAGCGAATTGATCGTGAAAGTATTCGATTCTTCGAAAGTACTTTCAACACTGATTTGGAATGAAGTTAGAGTATGGTTGCCAGAAAGATCGCCGGTATTGCTGCCGGAAATACTACCGATTAAGCTCGGGGTAGATTGGCTGACTGGCTCGACGTCAATGCCGCCCTCTGTATCGTGTTCTCCGGAGACATAATCTGCGTAAAGAGTGATATTAAAGGTACGTGTACCTCCTCTACCTTGGATAGTGTCGCCAGTAGAAATGCCGCTCAATTCGTAATGGATATCGCGGACTTCGTTGGCTGAAATTCTTAGCTTCAGGTCGGAAGCTGGAGGAGTGAACGAATAATCGCTCGGCGTAGTGTTTGTGATAGTGAGTTGGTATGTAGCTGAAAGGTCATTATTGCTATCTGTGCCGAGGAAGGTAAGATCAAAATCTACAACACCATCGCCATCGACTGTTGGCTGTGGCATGCCGCTTACGTTAGTTCCGGAGACATATGAGATACTGGTAATTTTTACATCACCAGTTTCTCCCCAAATCGCATAAAGTGTAGTAGCGTTAGACTGAGTAGGTTCGATATCAATAGTGTTAGTACTGCCGGTCGGATAAGTCGGCGTTGCGGCGGTAGGATCCGTATCCCAACCGAGGAATGAGTAGTAAGTACGATTAGGAACGCTGTTAGATAAAGTAATGGAACTTGCAGTCGTAGATGTGACGGGTTGATTGCTTGGCATACTAGTAACCGTATCAGAGCCGGCGTTAGGATTATAGGTAATCGAGTATTGCGGATTATTAGCTAATGCGACAATATTGTATGTCTTCGTGTAGGTGCCCGATACTGTAGTAGTGGACGGTAAAGCCCCAAAGTATAGATTATGCGAGCCTGATCCGGCAGTATTCCGGTCGCCAATAGATAAACCGGATGACGACGTTGGAGCCGGGACATAATTTGTACCGTTAGTACTAAAGCCATAACCGCTAGTAAACTGGCTTTGGGTAATCGAGCTCGAGCCTTGCGGAAGAGTGATTGTCGGGATTGTTTTCGAACTGTCATTTGTATTAACTAAATCTGTTGAATTAGTTGGGTTAGTAAGCTGCGATGTATACCCGGTATAATTGTCGGTCGTAATACTGATGGTCTGAGAAGTAGAGCCGAAGATGCCGTTATCTAGATGTAGAGAAAGGGATGAGTCGAACGATATGGATATGGTTGCGTCCGTGACACCAAAAACTGGCGTTGCAAAAATCATTTGTCCGCCTATTAGAGCCACGAGGGCCAAGACCAAATCAACGATGATTTGACATCTTTTCCTCAACAGAACTCCCTTAAATGCTCTACACGCATACGCCAAATAGGGCGCAATACGCTTATTTTTTATTATAGCATATGTATAATTTTTTTTTAACAAAAATTAGCGTTTTATTTTTAAGGATATTTATGTTATAATACATTTAATGAAAACAGTTTACGTCGGTATGAGCGGAGGAGTAGATTCCTCAGTTTCGGCCTTGCTTTTAAAAGAGCAGGGATATCATGTTGTCGGCGTATATATGAAGAACTGGTCGAAAGATCTTCCGGGTATGAAATGCCCGTGGGCAGAAGACTTAGCGGATGCGAAACGTGTCGCAGTGAAACTCGGAATTCCGTTTGAGGTTTGGGATTTTGAAGAAGAATACCGGAAGAAGGTTGTTGAATACATGCTTTCGGAATTTAGGAAGGGAAATACTCCGAATCCGGATATCATGTGCAACCAGGAAATCAAGTTTAAATTGTTTTACGAAAAAGCAATGGAAGCGGGAGCTGATTTTATCGCAACCGGACATTATGCAAGGATAATTGACAACCAGCTTGCTCGGGCGGTTGATGAGAATAAGGATCAGACATATTTCTTGTACAGGATTTCAGAAGAGGCACTGACGCATACGATTTTTCCAATTGGCGAGATGAAAAAACCAGATGTAAAGAAACTCGCAAAAGAAAAAGGGCTTCATAATGCTTATAAAAAGGAATCCATGGGCGTTTGTTTTGTCGGTGAAGTCGGAATGAAAGATTTTTTGAAAGAATACATCGATATTGAACCGGGTGAGATTCGCGAGGTGGAAAGCGAAAAGGTTCTAGGTTATCATGAGGGGGCCGTTTTTTACACGATCGGACAGCGACACGGACTATATCTAAATGGTGAAAAAGGAGTGGTGAACGACGGGATGCCTTATTATGTCGTAAAAAAGGACACCAAGAAGAATATAGTATATGTTTCGAAAAACTTAAATGATGAAAATTTATGGACTAATAAATTAAAGCTAAAAGATATATTGCTCCGGACTGAATTGCCAAAGGAAAACGTATTAATTCGCTTACGACATCGGGCGCCGTTAATTCCGGCGAAATTTGATGGCGATACGCTCTATTTCGAGAATAAAATAAAGCGCCCTGCATCGGGGCAGAGCGCAGTATTATACGACGACGAGATTTGTCTCGGCGGCGGAATAATAGCTTAAATTGTCAACATTACAGCATTTGCACAAAGTAAAATCGCAGCAATAATTCCCATCGCGGTCACGATATAAATATGGTTACGATCGTGATTATCGCATTGCGTGCGGCGAGCTTGTTTTGACCTAGCTTGCCTCTGGCCTTGTGCCTTAGCATTACGAGTCTGTTTCTTTGCGGTTCTCGTAGCTTGTTTCTTTTTTGCTTGAGCCATATTAACTTCCTTTTTTGTTTAAAAAATAATTCTTATGTTTATTTTAGCACGTTAATTCATAAAAATCAAGTCTTAACAAAAATATGGTATAATATTTTCATGTTAGACATAAAATTCATAAGAGATAATCTTGAGCTCGTAGAAAAATCAGCGAAAGAAAAAGGCTATAAAATAAACATCAAAGAAGTCTTAGAACTAGACGACAAAAGGCGAAAAGAGCTTTCGGAGGTTGAAGAGCTTAGGAGACAGAAAAACGAAATTGCGGCAAAAATGAAGGGAGGAAAGCCGGATCAGGATTTAATTGAACAAGGTAAGAAGGTTAAAACCGATCTTTCTAAACTTGAAGAAGGTTTAGAAAAAGCCGAAAAAGAATTAAAAGAAGCGATTGCGAGAATTCCGAATATCATTTTCGACGATGTGCCGCTAGGCGGCGAGGAATGTTCGGTAGAGGTTAAGAAATGGGGCGAAAACCATAAGACCGGTGTCGATCATTTAGATTATGCAATATCTCGGGATTGGGTGGATTTCGAACGTGGTGCGAAAGTCGCTGGAGCAAAGTTTTATTATCTTAAAGGTGATTTAGCGTTACTTGAAAACGCGTTGTTACAATATGGTCTTTCAAAAGTAATAGAACATGGTTTTACTTTTATGACGGTGCCAGATATGGTATGTTCGAGAGTGCTTGAAGGTTGTGGGTTCAACCCGCGAACCTCGGAACAATCTGATGAGTACTATATCGAAGGTGAAGATTTAGGGTTAATCGCAACGGCGGAGATGTCTCTTACTGGTTATCATATGGATGAGATTTTAGACGAAGATCAATTGCCGTTGTTTTACGCGGGCTACTCGCCGTGTTTTAGAAAAGAAGCTGGCGCGGCCGGTAAATACACACGCGGTCTTTTCAGAGTTCATCAGTTTAATAAACTCGAAATGTATGTTTTCTGTCTTCCGGAACAAAGCAAGGAAATGCACGAGAAAATCTTAGCGATTGAAGAAGATATTTGGCAAGGACTTGAGATACCTTATCACGTAATTAACATTGCGGCCGGAGATTTAGGTGCGCCAGCGGCGAAAAAATACGATATGGAATACTGGTCACCGGTAAATCAAAAGTATCAGGAAATTACTTCTTGTAGTAACTGTACCGATTTCCAAGCAAGAGCAGTTAATTGTCGTGTCCGACGAAAAGACGGATCGATTGAATTCGTTCATACTTTGAACGGAACCGCAATTCCGCTAGCTAGGGCGCTAGTGGTTTTGTTGGAAAACTATGCTGAAGAGAACGGAAAGTTTAAGGTGCCGAAGGTTTTGAGGCCATATTTGAATAATAGAGAGGAGATCTAAAATGATTGACAAAATTGACATTACTGGAAACGGTTATAAAATTGAAGATTCGTTTAAGAAGTACGTCGAAAAAAGAATCGGTAAGTTGGACAAATATTTACCGAGAGGATCGAAAAAAGACGTAATTGTGAAGACGATTGTTTCTGAAATCGGCAAGAGCAAAGGCGAGAAGTATGAAATTTCAGTGGCTATGGATATTCCGGGTGGAAAAGTAATTGCAGCAAAAGATGAGTGTTCGAACGTCTTCGCGGGTGTCGATTTAGTCGAGGCGAAACTGACTGGCCAAATCCGTCGTTATAAGTTCGACGTTCAACCGCACCGTCAGAAGAAAAGCTTGCGAAAACTCTTTATTCGTAAGAAATAATATGATAAAATAAGGGGGAATATAATTCTGTTTGGAGGCTTATGGCGAAAAAAGAAAAGAAGCCGACTGACAAGTTGGCCGATAAGACTGCTTTAACTAAATTCTTGCAAGGTATTTTTGGTGATGCACAAAAGAAAATTCTAAAGAAACTATGGAAGCGTGCACAAGAGATTAATAAACTTGAGCCAAAATATGAAAAGATGAGCGATGAAGAACTCAAAGGTCAAACAGAAATCTTTAGAGCTAAGATTCAGAAGGCTTTAAAGATTGCCAAAGCTGAAGAAGGTGTTAAGAAAACCAAAAAGAAAAATCATCCAGTAGATGATACAAAGATTTTGAACGAATTATTGCCGGAAGTTTTCGCGGTAGCACGAGAAGCATCGAAACGAATTATCGGTCTTCGACCGTATGATGTCCAGCTAATTGGTGGTATGGTTCTACACGAAGGCGCAGTGGCGGAAATGAAGACTGGTGAAGGTAAGACTTTGGTCGCGATGTTGCCAGCTTATTTGAATGGCTTAACCGGACGCGGTGTACATATTGTTACGGTAAACGATTACCTTGCACAACGTGATGCGGGATGGAACGGACCGATTTATGATTTTCTTGGGCTTTCGGTCGGTGTAATTATTAATGAAGCTTCGTTTGTTTATGATCCGGAATATGAAAATAAAGAACATGATGATGAGAGATTCAGACACTTACGTCCAGCGACTAGAAAAGAGGCTTACAATGCTGACATTACTTATGGTACGAACAATGAATTTGGTTTCGATTATTTGCGTGACAACATGACGAGTGAAGTCCAGTATCTCCGTCAAAGAGAGCTTAATTTCGCAATTGTAGATGAGGTCGATTCGATTTTAATCGATGAAGCAAGAACTCCGTTAATTATTTCGGCGCCAGCAGCAGATAACCCGGAATCGTATTATCAATTCGCAAAGGTTGCAGCGAGATTAGTGCCGGAAGACTACATTTTCGACGAAAAGCGTCGTTCGGTGACCTTAACTGATAAAGGGATTGAAAAAGTTCAAAACATTTTAGGGGTTGATAATCTATATTCGACTAAGAATACGAGATTGGTTTACCACCTCGAGCAAGCAATTCGCGCAGAGATCATCTTTAAGCGCGATAAGGATTATGTAGTCACGAACTCAGGTGAAGTGATTATCGTTGATGAGCACACTGGTCGTTTAATGCAAGGACGACGTTATAATGAAGGCTTACACCAGGCGATCGAGGCGAAAGAAGGTGTCGTAGTTAAACAAGAGTCAATGACGCTTGCAACGATTTCATTCCAGAACTTCTTCCGTCTTTATAAAAAATTGTCCGGTATGACCGGTACCGCGTTTACGGAAGCGGAAGAATTCCAACAAATTTATGCATTAGATGTAATTCAAATCCCGCCGAACAAACCGATTATTCGTGTTGATAAAGACGATTTGATTTATAAAACTAAGGCTGGAAAACTCAAAGCAATTGCTGAAGAGATTAAGAAGTACCATGATAGGGGTCAACCAGTACTCGTTGGTTCTGATTCGATCGCTAATAACGAAGAAATCGCGAGATATCTTGATAGTTATAAATTACCTTATGAGATTTTAAACGCAAAGAATAACGAACGCGAAGCGGCGATTATTGCAAAAGCTGGCGAAAAAGGCGCAATTACGCTTGCGACGAACATGGCGGGACGTGGTACCGATATTAAACTCGGTGAAGGCGTGAAGGAATTAGGCGGTCTCGTCGTGATTGGTTCGGCAAGACATGATTCTAGACGTGTTGATAACCAGCTCCGTGGTCGTGGTGGTCGTCAGGGTGATCCAGGAACGACCCAATTCTTCGTAAGCTGTGAAGATGATCTGATGCGTATCTTCCAGGGCGATCGTGTGAAAATGCTAATGACTCGTCTTGGAGTAGACGAAGATACTCCGATTCAAACTAAGGCCATTTCGAAGACGCTCGAGGCGGCACAGAAGAGAATTGAAGGCTTCAACTTCGATTCACGAAAAAACGTTGTCCAATACGATAACGTGATTAACCGCCATCGTAAAGTTGTTTATATGATGCGACGCAAAATTCTTGATGGTGAGGAAATCTATCCGGAAATCCAAAGATTAATGCGCGAAGAAGTTAAGATGTTAACTGAGTTTTCATCGCGAGTGAATAAAAACTTCGATGAAGAATTCAAAGCAGTATTTGATTTCGATGACGACTTAATTCGCGGGATCGGGTTAAAGCGAAAGGAGAAAGATCGCTATAAACTCGCTCTCGAAGCAGTCGAAGAAGCTTATAAAGCTAAAGAGGCGGAATTCGGCTCGGAGACAATGCGAAAAGTTGAGCGCGAAGTTTATCTTAAAGTACTTGATACTTTATGGATGCAACACCTTGAGAATATGCAACATCTTCGTGAAGGAATTCACTGGCGTTCAGTTGGGCAAAGAGATCCATTAGTAGAGTATCGTTCAGAGTCTCAAAAACTATTTGATGGCTTACAAAGAAATCTCCGCGAAGAAGTATTAAAGATTCTTCTTTCGATTACGCCAGTTGAAGCTGCGATGGATAACGTGACGGATGGTGAAGAATATGAATCCGAGCTTACAAAGATGGCGGAGGGCCAAACTGAACGAGGCGTAAACGAAATATCGGCTGGCGAAAAAAACCTTGATGATGAATTTAAGAAAGCTACGCCGAAACGTTCAGCAACAAAGAAAACTACTACTAGAAAACCATCTTCAAAAAAGCACAAAAGATCACGCAAGAAGAGCCGAAAATAGTATGAGACATTCGGTCGAGGAGATTCAGCTTAAGAACGGGGCGAAGGGAATTTTAATTGATATTCCGGGCGCAAGTGTAATGGCTACGCGTATTCAGTTCCGAGCTGGGATGATGTACTCACGAAAAAAAGATGTCTACGAGATTCCGCATTTAGTAGAACATTTAGCTTTTGGCGCGAATGCTAAGTTTAAGGACGAACAAGCTTTTGAAGCCGAGTTCACTAAAAATGGGGCTTATCATAATGCCTGGACAAGCGATATTTCGGTTTGTTACGAGACAGAATGCGCTGATTTCGAGTGGGAAAGAATCATGGACTTACAGCGAGTCTCGATCTGTGAGCCGAGATTTAATGAGGAAGAACTAAAAAGCGAGAAATCGAACGTCAGGTCGGAATTAACTGGTTATATGAACGATTATTATCGTTTACTTTGGCCGAGAGTCCAACAGGCGGTCGGAGAAGATATTTTAGATTTGCCGGAGAGACTAAAGACGATTTCGAACATTGAGTTGAAGGACATACGTGAACATTACCGACGCACCCATACGGCGAAGAATATGTTGTTTATTATCGCCGGAAAGATCAAAGGGCGAAAGCATAAAATCGCGCGGATGTTAGAAGAATGGGAATTAAAAGAAGGTGAAAAGTTCGAGATTCCATTTTCGGATTTGCACGCCGGAGAGGCGGTTTCGATTCGCCGCAAGGATGCCTCGAATATTACTTTTGGGTTTTCGCTCGTTACGCCTAGACATTTAGAGCCAAATGAAGTTTTCGCAATGAACTGTTTAAACCATATATTAAACGGGACAACAAACTCGAAAATCTTCGGAACGGCGAGAAAACGTGGTTTAGTTTACGGGATGGGGTCATCTGTTGCTTCGAACGCGACTAATTCGTACTGGGATTTTGATGGGGAGGTTAATGTCGAGAATGCGGACGCATTATTCGAACTGATTCAAGTTGAATTAATGAAGGCATTAAATGGTGATATTTCAGACAAAGACTTCGAAGCTGCAAAGTCGTATGCTCTAGGACGTTTTCAGATGGGTGCACAAACTGTCGGACAAATCGCCGATTATTACGCGGACGGTTATTTTACGAACGAAACGATAGAACGCTATGATAATATGCCAAATCTAATCCGAGAGATTGATAAAGCAAAAATGATTGAACTTGCACGCGAATTTGCGGGAAGTGGCATTAAAGGATTTGCGGCAGTTTCATCAACCGAAAAAGCCTTTATTTCTAACTTAGAGACGCGATTAAATTTTTAAATTGATCACCCCGGTCATAAACACTGTTAAACATATCAAATGAAGCGGCAGAAGGGGACATAACGATAATAGATGGCGCGATTTTTTCAGCTTCATTTTTCGCGGTTTCGATAGCTTCCTTTAGAGATTCGGCAAGGATAAAGCGGGAATCCTCAAATTTTTTCGCTAGTTCGTGCCCCGATTCACCGATAAGGATAATCTTTTTGATTTGGGGAGCTTTTAAGATTTCATAGATTTCAGGAAGGTCCTCATAATTTGTTTTATCGCGACCGCCAATGATTACCACTAAATTATCCTTAGGGAAAGCATTGATTGCAACGCGGGTAGAGGATGGATTGGTCGAAAAATTATCATCATAATATTTTACACCATTTAGCTCGCGAAGATATTCGAGGCGATGTGGGAGGCCCTTAAAGTTTTCGAGGCCTTTTATAATATCGTTTTGATAATTTCTCATGAATTCTTCTGGACTAATATTTTTATAACTCGCGACCGCCGCGATGGCCGCGATGGCGTTTTCTTCATTATGAATGCCGGGGAGTTTAATAGCGGTTTTTATTTCTTTAGGGATTTCAAAAGGATAGGAAACTTTTTTCGCGCTTGAAGATTCAGCAATTTTGACGGCTTCTTGGTTGTTCTTAAAGAAAACTAAGTAGTCGTTTTCATTTTGATACTTAGCGATGTTAGCTTTTGCATTTAGGTAATCGGCATAATCTTTGTGAACATTGAGATGGTCGGGTTCTAACTGACCCAAAACGGCAATTTTAGGAGACTGTTTAAGATCCCAGAGTTGAAAGCTAGACATTTCGTAAACTACAACCGACTGCTCGTCGAGTTCATCTAAAACATCAATCGCTGGGGAACCAATATTTCCGACGAGATAGGCTTTTTCGCCTAAAGCATCTAAAAGAGCCTTAATAAACGAACAGGTCGTACCTTTACCTTTAGTGGCCGTGACACCGATGATCGGGCAAGGACAGTGTTCGAAAAAGAATTGGGTGACACTCGTCTCGTTTTCTAGATTTAACGGCGGAACCGAAGGGGAACGAAAAACATAATTAAAAGACGAAAAATCTCTCGAGCGAATTTCTACGTGATCGAAATTTTCCAAAATCTCTATGTCTGGGTTATCAAAATGAGTCTTAAAATAATTCTCGGCAGATCTACCTTCTTTGCCGTAGCCTAATAATGCAATTTTCATAAGATGATTATAGCATGATTAGATAAAAAAATCCCCCGGCTTAAGAGCCGAGGGTAAAAGTTAGAACAGAGTGCCATCCATGATTTCGTTGATTCTGTTTTTTAAATTCGGAATCTCCTGGATGTTGTCGAGGGCAGTCGTGAGATTCTCGAACTCCGCCGAAGTGTAAGCGTAGTATGTGCACCATCCTTTAAAGATGAAGTGCTTAATCACTTCGAACTGAGCGGAAGTAAGTTCTTCGCTCAAGATATCGGAAATCAGCTTCAACTCTTCACCGGTCGTCGGCTTAATCGTTTCGTAAAAACGATCGATGTGGCTTTCCATAAAGCCCGACCAGTCAAGAATGAATAATCCTTTTTCACCAGTTTTTACCGGCGAAGCGTCATTCACGATTGCGGAGAGTAGGACCGATTGGGCAATTCCTTCTGGACGAATATATCCAGACTCTTCGAGGATGCTGAAAATCTTTGATTCTTCTTCAGCAAATTTTTTCCTCGGATCTTTGCGCCATCTAGCGAGAGTTGCTTCGCCTTCGTTGTTGTTCATGTACCTTGAAATAACGGATTCTAAATATCCATACAGAACAACACCTTTCGGACCATTTTGGACCTCTTTCTGATAGAGGCGAAAATCATGAATCAATGCTCTGTTAACAAAACGTTTACCAGCTGCGGTCAAGAGATCTTCGTGTTCAATTACGAAGTTCAAGAACTCAAAGTCGGTGGGATCGAAATCCCTAAAAACGTCAAATTCAGAGGCCTTCCTGCAATACAACTTAGTTGCTGCATCCATTGTTCTTCTCCATTCTATTTTTAATTTACTGGGGTTATAAAAAAACACCCGGTTTTATTATTATAGCACAAGTTTTTTAAATAGTCAATATTTCGCGGGCTTCCGCAACAGAGTGGGTTCTCATTAATTTCGTGCGCAGTTCTTTTGCGCCAGGGAAGTTGTTCACGTAAATTTTAAAGAAATGCTTTAGAGGCTCATATGAAAGATGCTGTTTTTTAGATTGTTTCTCGAATAAGTCTAAATGGAGGTATAGAAGCTTCATAAGTTCCTCTTTCGTAGGTTCACAATTAGTAAAACAATAGGGGTTCGCGAAGACGCCACGACCAATCATGAAACCGTCGATTTCAGGGTAATTTTTATGTAGCTCTAGGGCATGAGTCTTGTCTTTAATGTCGCCGTTTATAATCAACTTAGTTTCGGGACTTAGTTCGTCACGAAGTTTAATTATTTCGGGTATAAGCTCAAAATGCGCCGGAACTTTCGACATCTCTTTTTTTGTTCTTAAGTGGACAGTTAGAGCGGCCGGGTGTTCGTTTAAGAGGGTCGAGAGCCAGGTTTTGTATTCTTCTACATTCGACCATCCGAGACGGGTTTTAATCGAAACTGGAAGATTAGTGGACTTTTTCGCATTTTTAAAACACTCGACAGCGAGTTCAGGAGTTTTAATCATTGCCGCGCCACCGCCAGCTTTATTAACGTGTTTATCGGGACAACCAAAATTCAGATCAACTCCCGAAAAACCTAATGATTCGAGCGCCTGACAAGTTGCCGAAAAATGCTCCGGGTTTTTGCCCCAAATTTGAGCAATAATCGGAGAGTCAGTTGGGGCGATCTCGAGACGTTCCAGGGCATTCGCGCGACCTTTTTCGGAGGCATATGAAGAGACGTTAGTAAACTCCGTAAAGAATAAATCTGGGCGGCCAGCTTTAGAAACAACCTGACGAAAAATAATATCCGTCACGCCTTCCATTGGGGCGAGGATTAAAAAAGGTTTCGCTAATTTATCCCAGATATTCATCTATTAATTATAACATTTTTTGTGCTATAATTAAATTGCTCATGTTATACTTCGGTCCCTGGCATTGAGAAAAGTTTAAGGTTGTAGGTATCGTCATTTATGCCTATAACTATGAGCCAATAAAAAAGAGGCTCACATAGATGACTTCTATTAATTAATTTAGGAGTCTATATGAAAAACTTTAACAAAAATCAAAAAGAGCGCGTCGAAGTAATGGCGCTTTTCGGTTACGAGATGACACCCTGTCAGCCTCTTTCTTTTAGGCGACAAGGGGAGAGCGAAACCGAGGTAACGGAACTCCTTCGAACCCAAATTCGGTTCGTCGGTGGAGTTGCGTTACACATCTTCGATGTGCTGGTCGGTCGGGAAATGAAACGACTCGAGTTCGACTCGGGTAACCTTTCCTGGCACCTCACACAATAAGGTATGCCCCTTTAAGGGGCTACTTTATTATATTGACTTTTTTAATGGTTGTGTTATAATTTCTGAACTACAGTACCTTAGAAAGGGGTGATTTTATGACCACAATGCCATTTGGAGAATTGGCAAAGGTCAGAAAATGGGTTAGCTCTAACAACGAGAACAACCCTCACATGAAATTTTTCCTGGACATCCGCGAGGGTGTTCTGCTCAGTATTAATGTTCGGTTTTTCGTAATGAACCAGAACATTAAGAAAGAGATTGAGGAACAAATTTATGATGCAATCACGGTTCTGTCGCATCACCGACTGTTTCCTGACAGGGACAAAAAAATGGAATATGGAATTCTTAGATTAGATGTATCATATGTTCATAAATTCTGTCAGGCGAAGGACCTCATCCGCGGATTAGAATTCATTCGCGAAGATATGCCGAAGTTTCTTCGGGGAAAATAACTTAAAACCCGCCTAGAATGGCGGGTTTTTCCATGGTATAATTTTTTCATGCAGGAATTACAGAAACGCCTAACGGATTTAAAAGAAGAGTTTTTGAAGGTTTATGAAAAACTCTCAATTTCCGATAAAGCTGTTCGAGTTTCTGAGCTTGAGAAAGAGGTAGCTGAGCCTGAAATCTGGCGAGACGTAGAAACTGCCACGGCAAAAAACCAAGAACTATCTAAGCTACAAGACGAAGTGCAACCTTGGGAATTGTTAAAAACGCAAATTAGCGATCTTAATGAGTTAATTAGTATTTCCGATGAAGAATTAAAATCGGAAATTGATGGGCAGATTGAAGGGATGGAAAAACAATTCAGCAAGCTTAAAAAGGCTCTACGCTTTCAAGGTCCTTATGATGAAAAAGATGCGATCGTCCGAATAACTTCCGGGGCTGGAGGCACGGAGGCGATGGATTGGGCGGGAATGCTTGAAAGAATGTATCTTAGATTTTTCGAGCGTAAAGGTTTTAAAGTGGCTTGTTTAGAGCGTGTGCTCGGTGAAGAGGCTGGGATTAAAACGGTAGTTTATGAAGTTTCCGGCACAAACGCGTATGGCCTGCTCAAATCTGAACATGGAGTACATAGATTAGTGAGGCTTTCACCATTTAACGCTAATAATCTTCGCCAAACTTCGTTTGCTTTAGTTGAGGTTTTGCCAGTAATAAAAGCCGATACCGAAGTAGAAATCGATGATAAAGATCTTAGAATCGATGTTTATCATTCCGGTGGACATGGCGGGCAGTCGGTAAATACAACTAATTCGGCGGTTAGAATCACACATATTCCGACCAATACGGTAGTTGCAATTCAGAATGAACGTTCACAACTTCAGAATAAAGAAAAGGCAATGGAAATCTTGCGTGGCAAATTAGTGCAAATGCAATTAGAGCAGCATGCGGCGACGATTGGTGAATTGAGGGCCGGTGAGTCGGCAAGTTGGGGCCAGCAAATACGTAATTATGTTTTACAACCTTATAAACTCGTAAAAGATACGAGGACAAATTATGAAGAAACTGATCCAGAGGCGGTCTTAGACGGGAAAATCGACGGTTTTATTGATACTTTTCTAGAAAAATAAAAAAATAGGGGTTCACAAGATAAAAAAAGTGTGGTAAAATATTGTTGTTATCTAGACATAAGGAGAGGTCCGAAAGGAAACCGACCTAAAAGTCTAGTTTTATTAGTGTTAAAGGAAAGGATTAGAATGCAAGTCATTCTCGGCACCAAAATTGGTATGACCCAGATTATCGGCGACGATGGCGTTGTAACTCCGGTTACAATACTTCAAGCTGGGCCCGCCACAGTGACTCAGATTAAAACCGTTGAAACCGACGGTTATAACGCTGTGCAAGTGGGTTATGGTCAGGGTAAGAATCTGAGCAAGTCGGTTACTGGCCACGTTAAAAAGGCCGGTGAAAATATTAGCCCTAAGGTCTTGAAGGAATTCCGCGTTGAGGAAATTCCGGAGGGCATGAAACTTGGCGACGTAATCACCGTCGAAAGTTTTAAACTTGGGGACAAAGTTGCGGTTACTGGCACCTCGAAAGGCAAAGGTTTTGCCGGTACAATTAAGCGACACAACTTTAACGAATCGAGAAACACTCACGGCTTTAAAGCAAACATTCGTCGTGTAGGTTCAATCGGTTCAATGTATCCACAAAAAGTATTTAAAGGTAAAAGGATGGCCGGTCGTATGGGACACGATCAAGTCACGGTTAAGAATTTAGTAGTAGCTTACATTGATGCTGCAAATAATGTGATCGGACTTAAAGGCGCAGTACCTGGCCCGAAAAAAGGTCTCGTAATCGTGGAGGGAAAGGAGTAATATGGCTACTTTGAATAAAGATATTTTTGGCCTTAAGGTCGAAAACCATGAATTAATTAAATTAGCTTATGACGCATATCTTGCTAACTCTCGTTCTTCACATGCGAAAACTTTGAAACGTGGTGAAGTCCGCGGTGGTGGTAAGAAACCATGGAAGCAAAAAGGTACTGGTCGTGCTCGTTTTGGTTCGACTCGTAACCCAATCTGGCGACACGGTGGTGTAGCGTTCGGACGCACTGGAAATGAAAACTTTAGTAAGAGATTAACTAAAAGCGCAAAACAACTCGCTGTACGTCAAGCACTTTCGATGAAAAATGCTGACAAAGCAGTTTTTGTCTTAGACCCAGCGGTTAAGCTAAAGGGTAAGACAAAAGATGCAGCGAAAGTCTTGAAAGATATGAAACTCGAAGGTAAAAACGTGCTTGCAGTCGCAGCGGAAAAAACTCCTGAAGTTCTACGCTCGACTAATAATTTACCAAATGTTAAGTTAGTACGTGCTACTTATCTCAACGTTTTCGATATTATGAACGCAGACGCGATTGTCTTTTCAGAAGGCGCGCTTGAAGCAACTAAAAACTGGTTATTAGGAGAGGAGAAGTAAGATGGCGGAAATTAAAAGCGACATTAAGTTGAATCTCTTAGAGCCACGCGCGACTGAGAAAAGTTATTTGGAGCAAACTAATCGAATTTACGTTTTTCCAGTAAAGAAATCAGCTTCGAAACAAACTATCGCTAAGATGGTTGAAGACGAATTTAAAGTTACTGTAACCGATGTTCGAGTCTTAACTCGTAAGGGAAAGAAAACTAAATTCAGTAAAGGCAAACACGCTTATCCTGGCACAACTTATCGCCAAGATAAGAAGTATGCATACGTTAAATTAAAGCAAGGTGATTCGATTAAGGTTTTCGAAGAACCTGAAGATAATAAAAAGAAGCCAGCAAAGTCTGCTAAGAAGGAGGACAAGTAATGGCTATTAAAGCATATCGCCCGATTACACCGGCGCAGCGTCAAAAGACGACCGAAGATTACGATCAGATTACGACGAAGAAGCCGTTAAAATCGTTGACCAAGGCGAAAAAACAACAAGCCGGTAAGAATAACCAAGGTAAAATTACCGTGCGTCATCGTGGTGGTGGCGTCAAACGACACTATCGTTTGATGACTTATAATCTACCAAAAGATTTAACTTTTACAGTTGAAGAAATTGAATACGATCCAAACCGTAGCGCAAGAATCGCTCGCGTAAAGGATCAAAACGGTACATATTATTATGTACTAGCTGATACGAAAATGACCAAAGGATCGACTTTTAAGACCGGTAAGGAAATTGAAGTTGAAGATTCTTCGAGAATGCCTATTGAAAACATTCCAGTCGGTACATTTATATATGCAATCGAGTTAACTCCGGGCAAAGGCGCACAATTAGTACGTGCAGCTGGCGCTTCGGCACAGTTAATGGCAAAAGAAGATGGTTATGCGACCTTAAAGATGCCTTCTGGCGAAGTTCGCAAAGTTCTTCTTGCTTGTGAAGCATCCGTTGGTACGGTTTCGAATTTGCAACACCAAAACGTTAAAATCGGTGCAGCCGGACGACGTCGTCGCAAAGGCATTCGCCCGACCGTACGTGGTGTTGTCCAAAACGCGACTGATCACCCTCATGGTGGTGGTGACGGCGGTCGTCACGGTACAGGAAAGGCACCAAGAACGCCTTGGGGTCAATTAACCTTAGGTTATCGTACTCGTCATAATAAGAAAACTAATAAAATGATCGTGCGTAGTCGTCACGAAGGAAAGAGGAAATAATGTCTAGGAGTCTTAAGAAAGGTCCGTTTGTAGACTATAAACTCGCTAAGAAAGTTGCCGCACTTTCTTCTGAAGATCGTACGGTGATTAAAACTTGGGCGAGACAATCAACTATTTCTCCTGAGATGGTCGGACGAACAATTGCCGTTCATAACGGTAAGGTTCACGTTCCGGTTTATATTTCGGAGAACATGGTTGGTCATAAACTAGGTGAATTTGCACCAACTCGTAAATTCCGCCGACATGGTGGTAAGAAAGCTGCTGAAGCGGCTGCTGCGAAAGGAGATAACTAATGGCTACTCATTTTGCACACGCATATGAAAAAGGTATCGATTCGATGCCGCGCAAAACTAGCATTGTTGCTAGCTTAGTACGTGATCGTTATGTTGCTGATGCGGTAGTAATTTTGGAAAACACTCCGCGTCGCGCTGCTAAAGCAGTCCGCAAAGCAATTGAATCTGCTAACGCGAATTTACTTAATAATTCAAAAGTTAGTATCGATCCAAAAACTGTTAGAATTTCAAGAATCTCGGTAACCGCCGGAACTAGAATGCGCCGATACAAACCGGCTTCTAGGGGTCGCGCTTTACCATTTGAGAAGATTAGTAGTAACATTTTCGTCGAGGTCGCCGGCGAAGAAAAAGTAAAGAAGGAGAAAAAGTAATATGGGTCAGAAAGTTAATCCCATCTCTTACCGTCTCCAGGTCAGTAAAGACTGGTCCTCGAAGTGGTTTACGAGGAAAGCAGATTTTCGTCGCTGGCTAGTTGAGGACGATAAGATCCGCAAGATGATTGAGGAGAGATTCAAAGCTCGTCCAACAATCGCACGCGTTAGTATTGAACGCTCTGCTAATCTTACAACGATTACTATCCTCACCGCTAAGGCTGGTGCAGTAATTGGTAAGCAAGGCGCCGGTATTAACGAACTAAAGAAAGAACTCGAGAAAATCGTCGAGGGACCAATTCGTATTAATGTCGAAGAAGTCAAAAAACCAGAATTAAATGCAAAATTGGTGGCAGAAAACGTTGGTTTCCAACTTGGAAAACGTATGAATTTCCGCAGAGCCGTAAAGATGGCGCTTCAATCTACAATGAACGCTGGCGCAAAAGGTGTTCGTATCGAGGTTGCAGGACGTCTTAATGGTGCGGAAATGAGCCGCCGCGAGAAGTTTATTGAGGGTTCAGTTCCTCTACATACTTTAAGAGCGGATATCGATTTCCATTGTCATCATGCACCAACAATTGCTGGTATCGTAGGAGTTAAAGTTTGGATTTATAAGGGGGAGAAATAAGATGGCTATTTTACTACCAAAGAAAACTGCACACCGCAAGGTACGCAAAGGTAAAAACGAAGGCGTTGCGACTCGTTGCAACACTGTCGCTTTTGGTGATTACGGCTTAATGTCGCTCGATAACGAACGCATTAATTCGCGCCAAATCGAGGCCGCTCGTCAAGCAATTACCCGTTACATTAAGCGTGGTGGTAAGATTTGGATTCGAATCTTCCCACATACACCAGTAACGAAGAAACCATTAGATGTGAAAATGGGTTCCGGTAAAGGTGAACCACAATTCTTTGTGGCGAAAGTTAAAGCTGGAACTGTCATGTTTGAGATTGCAGACGTAACTGATGAACAAGCTAAAGAAGCTTTAAGATTGGCAGGGCACAAATTGCCTGTTAAGTGCAAAATAATTAAGAAAGAGGAGTTCTAGAATGGCACACACACTCATAGGTACAGTAACCTCCGATAAGCGTGATAAGACCATTACGGTCTCCATCGTTTCACGCGAAACGCATCCGCTTTATCGCAAACAATATACGAAGACTCGTAAGTACACTGCACATGACGAAAAGAATGAAGCGAAAGTCGGCGACGTTGTCCAAATTAAAATGGTCCGTCCAATTTCGAAGACTAAAGCTTACACCTTAGTCAAGATCATCGAGAAGTCACGTGGCACCGTTGAACTAAAAGACGACGTAATTGCAGTGAAAGAAGAGAAAAAGGTCGGTGCTGATGCAGAAGCAAAGGCAAGGAGAGCTGCTGAAAAGGCTGCGGTCGAAAAAGCAGAAGGGGAGGAAGCATAATGATACAACAAGAAACAAGATTAAAAGTTGCGGATAACTCCGGCGCAAAGGAACTCGGTGTAATCCGAGTACTTGGCGGTACTCGCGCAAGATATGCTCGAGTTGGTGATATTGTGACTTGTTCGGTTAAGGATGCAATTCCGACCGGTGGCGTGAAAAAGAAAGCTGTCGTTAAGGCAGTGATCGTCCGCACGGTTGAACCGATTCGCCGACCGGATGGCTCAACTATTCGTTTTGATGAAAACGCAGCGGTTTTAGTAAACGAAGATAAAACCCCACGCGGAACCCGTGTTTTCGGACCAGTCCCGAGGGAACTTCGTGATAAAGGTTTTACAAAGATTGCTAGCTTAGCTCCGGAGGTACTCTAAAATGAAAAGTTTAAAGATTGGTGACAAAGTTTTAGTGATTTCCGGCGATAATAAAGGCAAAGAAGCTAAAATCGTAGGAATTGACCGCGAAGCTGGAAAAGCAATGCTCGAAGGAATTGGTTTAGTCGAGCGACATATGAAAAAATCATATTTGAACCCAGCTGGCGGAAAGAAAACAATTCATGTTGGGATCAATATGTCAAATTTAAAGCTAGTCGAAGCTGGTAAATTCGTGAAGTCTGCTGTGAAAAAAGTTGACAAATCTAGTAAGAAAGCTGATAAAAAGACTGACAAGAAAGCTAAGAAAGGAGCTAAATAATGGCGGAAAAGAAGAAAGCTAGTGTTTCAGCTGAGCCGCGTTTGAAGGCTCTCTACAAAGCTGAAAAAGCTAAACTACAAAAAGAGCTCAAGCTCGAGAACGTTAACCAAGTTCCAGAGCTTAAGAAAGTCGTAGTCTCAGCTGGTGTTGGTAAGAAACGTGAAGATAAAAAATTTACCGAGACAGTTATGTTAACGCTTGCCAAAATTACTGGTCAAGCCCCAACATCGAGACTCGCTAAGAAATCAATTGCAACCTTCAAGATTCGTAAGGGAATGGGTGCGCCGGTTGGCTATCTCGTTACGCTTCGAAACGACAAAATGTATGAATTTGTCGATCGTTTGATTAACGTAGCTTTACCACGCGTACGCGATTTCCATGGTGTACCGAAGAACGCATTTGATGGACAAGGTAATTACAATTTAGGTCTTAAAGAACAGACCGTATTCCCGGAGATTACTTTCGAGGATGCATCTGTACTCCACGGCCTTGAAGTTACGTTTATTATTAAAAATGGTTC
>JAEEGL010404119.1_pt1 | contig 19329 bp, 12 predicted proteins | sample 9134231 | NCBI WGS metagenome assembly JAEEGL01 (sample SAMN16246548, study PRJNA631951) | gut metagenome | biome: gut microbiome; feature: rumen; material: fiber-attached | host: Bos | place: Iran: Karaj | collected 2018-10
ATTGTTTCCGGAAGCGCTCTGTACGCTTTGACGCAAATATGGTACAACAGGAACGGACAAAAAGAGCGGCCGGAACGGAGCTGTTGGGAAAGCATGAAAAGCAGGATGGTTTTTTAGTCGGCGGTGACAGCAGTGTTATTCAAAAAACAGAAAATATTTCTATTAAAATTGCTTGAAAGATAGAAGATTTTGTGGTTTAATGAAACACGGAGGTGGCAGCGATGCGGGATTATGTGATTGGAAAGCAGATGACCGGAGACGATTTCCGCAGGATCAGGGATATCCTTGGAATGACGCAGCGGGAGTTTGCCGCTTTTGCCGGCTGTTCTCCGAGGACTGTGGAAAACTGGGAAACGAAGGATGCTCCGGTAACAGGTCCTGTCGTCACGCTTCTTGAGCTTTTGTTCCGATGGCCGGAATTGGCCGGGAAACTGGAACTGCCGCCCCGCAGGCTGAAGCTTCGCCTCTGGTATATGTACAAAAGCACGGTATGCACCGTTATCGACGCGGATGAGATGAGCCGCCGGGTGGAAATCCGGAATTATATTGCAAATCCGCTTTACCGGGCGTTCGGGGTCAATACGGAACCGAGTTTTGAGGACTATGAAGCCTTTCTCGAATCAAGGTGCTTTCCGCGCACCAGAGACAAAATGAAAATCGAGCTTCGGGAGCTTGGGATCCCGTTTTATGATCCCCTTCTGATCATTGAAAAGACGGCCGGACGGATGGCGGAAGACGATTTCTGGATCAGGATCGAGAGGTAACGTCATGATCGTTATGCAGGATCAGGAAAAGAGAGACCAGAACAGGCGGTCATCCAAGGGAAATCAGCTGAAGTTTGAACGGGAAGGGATCTGGTATAAAGCGGATTATACGGGTTATGAAGGCCTGGCGGAATACGTCGTTTCCCATCTGCTTTCCTGTTCGACCCTTAATGAAAACGAATTTGTCCTTTATGAGCCGGAGGAGATTGCCTACCGGGAAACCGTGTTCAACGGCTGCAAAAGCCGGGATTTCACGGGCGGGTGGCAGCTGATCACGCTGGAGCGGCTGTTTATGCAGCGATACGGAAAAGGACTCAACAGCATCCTGTATTCGATTCCGGATCATACGCAGCGGCTGAAAACCATGGCGGAGTGCGTTGAAAACCTGACAGGCATATCCGGCTTCGGGATCCATCTTGCAAAAATGCTGACGGTGGATACCCTGTTTCTGAATGAAGACCGTCACACCCACAACATTGCGGTCATGACAAACGACCGGCAGGAATACCGCCTTTGCCCCATCTTTGACAACGGAGCGAGCCTCCTGGCCGATACGACGATTGATTATCCGTTGGGAGCGGATTGTGTAGCACTGATGAAAAAAGCCCGGCCCAAGACATTCTGTGAGGATTTTGAGGAACAGGCGGATATCGCGGAACAGCTGTACGGAGAGACGATTCATTTCCGCTTTGGTTACCGGGAAGTGAAAAGTATCGTCGACCGGGCGGAGATGTACGGTGAAGAAGTCCGGCAGCGGGTGATCGATCTTGTGATGTCGCGCCGGCAGACCTATCGGTATCTGTTCAGGGAATAACCCGTTCATGTTTCCCGGGAATGATGCACTTCTCTCCGTCCGCGGAAACCTGCAGATCCATATCGCTTTCGTTCACAGGCTCTCTGTTTGCTTCCCGAAGCGCGCCGATCGGACAGAGAATGACAGAAAGTCCTGCCCGTCGTAAATCAGCCTGTATACGCTTTGCCCCAAATATGGTACAATAGGCGTGCGCAAAGAGAGCGGACGGAACGGAGCTGTTGGGAAACATGAAACACCGGAAAGGCTTTTTTACGGTCAGCATTCGGAAACGGTGGTACGTTTCTTTTCTTGCGGTTCTTCTGGTGCCCGTTCTGGCTGCCGGGATGATTTTCTTTCTTTCCGATGATGCGATCACCAGGCAGACTGAGGAAACGAACCGGGCCAGGCTGGAACTGCTGGTGCAGAACATGGAAAATACCATCGGCGGCGTGGACAGAATTACGGAAGCGCTGTTTACCAATCCCGATTTTGCGCTGCTGAGGTATATTCAGTCCGATATGGCAGCGGCAGACCGATACAAACTGTATCACTACAGTCATTCGCTGCTGCGGTCCGTCGCCCCCGATCCGCTGCTCCTGAAACGCGCCATTTACCTGAGAAAAAGCGAAAGGATTCTTGACGGAGACGCGTATACCACGGTGGACAGGAGCTGGGTCAGCCTTTTTTCCGGGATCAGTCTTACGCTGGAAGAATACCGAACGCTGCTTGAAACGCCCCATGATCGGGATTATCTGCCTGTCACCATCGGGCCATCGCGGGCCATCCTGTGCCTGCGGTCCATGCCGTGGACAGACGACCGTTTTGACGCTACCATTCTCGTCGCGGTATCCGTGGACGGCATCCTGCAGACGTTGTCCGGAACGGAATGGAGCCGGAACGGCGAAGTGCTCGTTTTCGATCAGCATGAAAACCTGCTGCTGAGCAGCGGATCCATAGAAAGTGAGACAATCAGGGTGCTTGCCGACGACAGCATTGAGGAGACGGCTGTCATCAACGGACAGAAATATCTGATCATCAGCCGGACGAATGAAACCAGCGGGCTGCGGTATGTCTATGTCACGCGGTATGAAACGGTTTATCAGAAAGCGTTCTTTCTCCGGCTGATGTCCGTTCTGGTCATCTTGTTCAGCGGGATATGCTGTATCATGCTGACGGTACTGATGGTCCGGCGGAATTATCGGCCGATCCGGAATATCCTGAACCGGATCGATGAAAAAACGGAGCCCGGGGGCGGAACATACGGAAACGAATATGATTATATCATCCGGAATATTGAAGACGGCAAAAACCGACAAAACACCCTTGAAGCGGAACTGAAGGAAAAACAGAAAATTCTGGCCCGCGAACTGCTGGCGCGGTATCTGACGGGGCGGATGAGCTGGAATGCGGATACGGCAAGGCTGTTCAGCGGTACTCAGATGGCCTTTCACTGCGAACGCTACCGGGTGCTGTATCTGGAGGCTCAGGAATTCTTTGATGAATGGGGCGGGAATTTCGCAGAGAATGCCGCAAATGCGATGATCTCATGCCTGGAGCAGGAGGGACGGGACCTTTCTGTCTGGCTGGCGTTCGAAAAAAGCCTGCCGATTCTGTTGATCGGAGGGAATGCCGCGCTGCCGGAGGCGATGATCCTGCAGGCCATGCAGACCCTGGTAGCTTCCTATTCCGTCAGGGCCATTGCCGGTCTTTCCCGGGAAGCCGGAGATGTGCAGCAGTTTCCCATGCTGTTCCGGGAGGCGGCGACGGCGCTGGAACACGCGAGAAGGCGCAATACAAAACTGGTTTGCTACCCGGAGCACGGGACCAGCGAGCCGTATCCCGTCCGCCTGGAACAGGAAATGGGCATGATCCAGGCGGTCAGCGAGGGAGACAGCGGGGCCGCGCTTCAGATCCTGCGGGAAATGATGAAATCCTACGGCGACAGCATCAATACGGAAATGGAACAGTGCCTGCTGTTTGACCTGAAAGCTCTGTATATCCGCATTGTCGCCTGTGCCGACAGCCGGATCGACCGAAAAAGCTGGAATGGGATTCAGGCCCCGCACCGGATGCTGACGGCATCCGGCATCTCGGAGGTATGCGGAATCTTTCGGGAGAAAATACCTGAGATATGCCGCGAACTGAAAAAGGAACGGGATCAGGTTTCGGGGTCGCTTTCAGAGCAGGTGCGCCGATATGTGCTGGAGCACTGGAATGAGGAGACGCTGGATGTCAATGCGGTTTCCCGAGCTTTCGGAATCCATCCGAGCTATATATCAAGGATGTTCAAGGAAGGACAGGGAGTCGGCCTGCTGGAATTCATCAACCGGTGCCGGGTGGAAGGTGCTGCCCGGATGCTGACGGAAACGGAGGATTCCATTGTTGCCATCGCACAAAGATGCGGGTTTTCCTCGGATGCAGCGCTGATACGGGTTTTCAAGCAATACAGGGGACAGACGCCCGGGTATTATCGCAAAATCAACACGGTTTCAGAAACTGAGCACCCGGGAAGTGCAGAAATTGAAAACCGAGTCAGATTTTCGCAGTAGTTTTTTGCGCGTCCTGCGGCTATAATGAATCCGAAAACGTGGTACAGCCACAAAAAGGAGGAAGAAAAATGAAGAGAATCCTATCTGTGCTGCTGATGCTGTGCATGGTGTTTGGGGCGCTGTCTTTTGCCGGTGCCGAAGGGCCTGTACAGCTTACGTACTGGGCTGATCTGGGATCGACCGGCGCATCGGTCATGTCTTCCTGGGACGACAATATGGCCATGCAGAAGCTGCAGGAGATTACCGGCGTCGATTTGGTATTCCAGGATGTGGTGGTGGGCCAGGCGACGGAACAGTTTAACCTGATGATCGCCAGCCGTGAATTGCCGGATATCATCGAATACAACTGGAGCTCCTATTCAGGCGGCGTACAGAAAGCGATTGACGACGGGATCATCATTCCGCTCAACGATCTGATCGACCAATACTGCCCCAATTACAAGGCGCTGTTTGAAGACTACCCGGATTATGCGAAGCAAATCAAGACAGATGAGGGCATTATTCCGGTATTCGCAGCGTTTTCCATTTCCGATTACAACTGCACATCCGGTTTCCAGATCCGCAAGGACTGGCTGGACGCGCAGGGCCTGGAAGTGCCGACCAATATCAATGAATGGGAAGAAACCCTGCTTGCCCTGATGGATGCCTATGACCTGGAATGCGGCATTGCTTACGGAACCGGCGTGTACAGCGATTCCCTCGTGGGCTGCTGGGATATCGGAAGCGCCTACTATGTGGATAACGGCACCATCAAGTACGGCCCGATCGAGGATGCGTACCTGGATTACCTGACCACGATGAAGCGCTGGTATGATGAAGGTATTCTGGACCCGGATTTTGCGGCGCTGAACGATAATAAAACCATCCAGAACTATATGATCAACGGCGAAGCCGCAGCCTGCTTCGGTGCGGTCGGCGGCTTGCTCGGCAATATCTATACCGCAGTGGAAGCCAAAGGAGATACGGAATTCTGCCAGATCGGCGTGGCCTACCCGGACAATGTCAACGGCGGTCCGCACCGGTTTATCAGTATGTCCTGGCAGTACCGCGGGACGGGTTCTGCAGCAATCACAACCGCCTGCAAGAATCAGGAAGCAGCCTGCAGGGTGCTGGATTATTTCTACGGGGATGAAGGCCGTATCCTGAAGAGTTTCGGCGTTGAAGGAATCAGTTTTGAATATGTCGACGGAGTTCCGACCTACACGGATCTGCTGCTGCACAATCCGGACGGTTTGAGCATGAGCCAGGCGATGTACCTGTATGTCCGCTGCAATTCGCCGTGGCCCGGGTTCATTGAGACCGGGTACCATGAGCAGTATTTTGCCCGCCAGGTACAGAAGGACGCCGCGCATGCGTGGAACCTGAATATCGAGAACACAAAGGAAACCAAGCTGCCGATGGTATCGCTTACCAGTGAGGAATCCCTCGAAATGGCGACAATGACTTCCCTGATCAATGATTACAGGAATGAACATGTTCTGAAATTCATCATGGGACAGGAACCGCTGGAGAATTATCCGCAGTTCGTCAACGAGCTGAAGAGCCTTGGCGTTGAAAGAGTCCTTGAGATTTACCAGGCTGCCTACGAACGGTATCTGAACCGCTGAGCTGCCTGAAACGGATACGCGCCGTTCCGCCCGGAGCGGCGCGTATCCGACATTCCGGTGCGGAAATACGGATCAACCAATCTTACGAAACGAGGGAAACAGGGAAATGGAAATCTCCCGAAATAAAAGCGGACGAACCTTTCCGGAACGGCTGAAACGGGAATGGACACGGAATTATATGCTTTACATCATGGCGTTTCCTGTGATCCTGTATTTTCTGCTGTTTCACTACGGGCCGATGTATGGGGTAGTCATGGCTTTTAAGGATTACCGGGTCGGACAGGGCCTGTGGGCAAGCGAATGGGTGGGCCTGAAGCATTTCAGCAGCTTCATCAACGGTCCGTATTTCTTCCGGACCGTGCGGAATACGCTGGCAATCAGCTCGCTTTCCATCCTGTTTGGTTTTCCCGCGCCGATTATCCTGGCGCTGCTGCTCAATGAAGTGAAATTCATGCCATTCAAACGGACCGTTCAGACCATCACCTATCTGCCGCACTTCATTTCCATGGTGGTCATGTGCGGAGTTATTATCGATTTTTTCAGCAGATCGGGCGTAATCACCCAGCTGCTGCACAGACTTCTCGGCCTGAAAGCGAGGAATCTGCTGCTTCAGCCCGAACTGTTCCGGACCATTTACATATCGACGGATATATGGCAGGGAATCGGATGGGGTTCCATTGTATATATCTCCGCGATTACCGCAATCGATACGGAACAGTATGAAGCGGCGGTGCTTGACGGAGCCAACCGTTTCCAGCAGATGCTGCACGTTACGCTGCCCGGGATTCTGCCGACGGTTGTTACGCTGTTTCTGATGCGGATCGGCAGGATCATGTCAGTCGGTTACGAAAAGATCATCCTGCTGTACAATCCCAATACCTACGAAACCGCGGATGTCATTTCGTCCTTTGTGTACCGGTACGGCCTGGGCTCAAGCCACGACTACAGTTTTGCGGCGGCGGTCGGACTGTTCAGTTCCCTGATCAATTTGATCATTCTGGTCAGCGCGAATCTGATCAGCCGGAAAATCAGCGAAACCAGCCTGTTTTAGGAGGCTTGCGGGATATGGTTGTCAAAAAATCAATCGGAGATATCCTGTTTGATATTCTGAATACCGTTTTTCTTGTTTTGCTTACATTGATTACCCTGTATCCCTTTGTTCACGTGATTGCGGGATCAATCTCCGGACCTGGCGCGCTGATCGGTCATAAGGGGGCACTTCTTTGGCCTAAGGGGACGCCGACACTGGCCGCTTTCGGGCTGGTGTTCAGAAATCCCAATATTCTGACCGGATACAAAAACACGCTGATCGTGCTGGTTCTGGGCACAGCGGTGAACATTATCATGACTTCCCTCGGCGCGTACGTTACTTCCCGCAAACAGTTTGCCGCCCGCAGGGTGATGATGTTTATGATCATCTTCACCATGTATTTCGGCGGAGGGATGATACCAAGGTATCTGTTCCTGAAGAATTATCTGGGCATGGGTGATCATCTGGGTTCTCTGATTCTCCCGGGAGCGGTTTCCGCATATAATATGATTATCATGAGAACCGCTTTCGCGAGCATTCCGGAAAGCCTGGAGGAATCCGCCCGGATAGACGGGGCGAATGATTTTGTGATCCTGTTCCGCATCATTATCCCGCTTTCCGCGGCGACGGTTGCGGTCATGATCCTGTTTTACGGCGTCAGTCACTGGAATGCCTGGTTTGACGCCATGATTTTCCTTCGGACCCGCGCCAATTATCCGCTGCAGCTGATCCTGCGGGAAATCCTGGTGGATGATTCCACGGAAAGCATGACGATGGGAATGTCCAATGACGATGTGGAACTGCTGACAGATAACCTGAAATACGCGACGATCATTATTGCGACGCTTCCGATTCTCTGCGTTTATCCGTTCATTCAGAAGCATTTTGTCAAGGGTGTCATGATCGGTGCCGTGAAAGGATGATTTTTCAAAGGAGAACACTGTCATGCGGAGAGATTACCGTTATATTTTCCTCGGAGCCAGCTGTTTTGCGCTGGCGTGTGCCAGTCAGCGGCCTGAGGAGTGCCTGATACTGGAAAAAGATGAAGGCCTCGGCGCGGAATTCTGTGATGCGCTGTTTTCCGGTCCGGTCATTTCTCCGGCAGGCGAAGGAGCGGCTTTTTATCAGGAGTGTATCAGGCGGAAAATCATGACGGAGGAAAGCGCCGCGAGGGGAGAAATTCATCTGCCCGCGGTGCATATGGTCCTGAACAGAATGGCGCTGGATTCCGGCATACACATCCTGTTCCGTACCCAGGTAATTCAGACCGAAAAGACGGCGGACGGCATCCGGATTCTGGCGGTCTGCAACGCGCGGATTCTGCAGTTTGCCTGCAGCCGGATCATCGATACCCGGAGTGGGAATTTTGCGTGGATCCGGGAGCGGGATCCGCAGGCGCGGTTTTTTCTGGGCGCGAATCTGTACGCGCCGGAGATTCCCGCCGATCACATCGGCCCCTGCCCGGTGCGGAAGGGCTTCCTTCCCGGTGAGGCTTTCCTGCATATGCCGGTGACGGAAAACGCTGTTTCCGACCGCGGCAGACTGATGCGGATTTTTGAAGACCGCGCGCCCTGCTGGCGCAGGGCAAAACTGCTGCTTGTCAGCGGGACGTATGCGGCGCAGTGCCTGCCCATACGCGCCGCGGAAGACGGCTGTATCCGCATCCCGGGCGCGGGCTTCGGAAACCCGTTTCAGGCATGGGATGCCGGACTGCGCGAAACGGAGGTGTTCGGAGCGTGACGGAGCGCATCAGACGGATGGGCGCGGATGACCTGGGCTGCGTGTGCAGGGCGGATCTTGGCTGTTTTGAGGCAATTGTAGTCGGCGGCGGGACAGCGGGAGCGATTGCGGCGCTTTCCCTTGCGCAGAACCGGCACAAGGTGCTGGTTGTCGAACGCATGAACTGCCTGGGCGGTATGGGATGCGCGGGTCATATTGAGGGATACTATTACGGCTGCCGGGGCGGGCTATATGAACAGGTCGATATCGAAACAAAGGCCCTTGAAGTGCTGGGATATACGGCAAGCGGCGCGAACGGATATAACGCGGAGCTGAAAAAGAGAGTGCTGGAAGAGCGTTTGACGGGGCTGGGCGCGCGGATTGAATTCAATGCCGATCTGACAGGCGTGATCATGGAAGGAAACCGTGTCACGGGAATCGAGTTCTATCGTGAACCGGAACTGTGTACAGCCCGGGCGGACTGTGTGATAGACGCGACGGCGGAAGCGTACGTATGTCTCCTGGCGGGAGCGGATTATACCCTCGGCCGGGAGCTGGATGGAAGAGTGCAGCCGTACGGCAATGTCCGGATCGATTTTTCCAATGAAACGCTGAGAACCGGTCATTCCTATACAGATTGCGGGTATGCCGACCCGCTGGATCCCTGGGATTACAGCCGGGCGGTTCTGTCCGCCGCGGATTTTGCCTGCTACATGAAGGATGATTACTCCGGGAAAACACGTCTTCTCGGGATCACTCCCAACGTCGGTATGCGGGAAGGGCCCCTCATCATGGGAGAAGACCGGCTGCATTTTGCCGATACGGTGAACAGGAAAAACCCGCCGGGCAATACCCTGTTCACTGCGTACTCAAACGCGGACAACCATGGAAAGGACATGGCGTTTGAAAATACACCCCAGCAGGACTGGATGATCGCCTGCAGTCTGTGGGGACTGAACTTCACGGTGAAGGTGCCTGTGGGCTGTGTGATTCCGAAGGGGATCAGCGGACTGCTGATGGCGGGAAGGATGATCAGCGTCGATCATGAACTGGCCAGCTGTATCCGCATGGAGCGGGATATTCAGAAATGCGGGGAGGCAGTTGCACTGCTGGCGTCCGAAGCAATCCGCAGGCAATGCGACGCGCGCGGCGTACCTTATGACGCATTGCGGACGCGGCTTGAAGAAAGCGGCTGTCTGCTGCCGGAAAATGATTTCGGCTATATCGACAGCAAATACCCGCTCACGGAGGGACGCGTCTTTTTCCCGGAAACACCGGAAGAAATCCTGGTGGGCCTGGCGGGAGACGAGCCGGGCATGGCCATCTGGCGTTCGTCAAGCCTGACGGATGATCGCGTGCTGAAAGACGCGCTGAACAGTGAGAACGAAAACCTGTCCGCGCATGCCGCGATGGGACTGGCGCTCCGCGGAGACGACAGCGGCGCGCCAAGACTGCTGCGCTGTGTCAGGGAACGGGATCCTTATGTGCCCGGCACCAGCCGGAAGTACAATATGATTCGCGGCGCGGCTGCGATTTACCTGCTCGGCAGGCTTCGGTATCTGCCCGCGCTGGAGGATATCCTGGATGTGATCCGAAACTGGGAAACGCTCTCCCCGAAGCGCTTTGCACCGGATGAATTCCTGGCCAATGAAGAGGAATACCGTTTTCAGTTTCTGACTCTTGCCGTGATGGCAGCGCTGAAAATCGCGGAAAAATGGCCGGCCGTGCGGGAAAATGCGGATACGGTCATTCATCAGGTGACAGACAGAGAAGACTTCAGCATCCACAGTACGCTGAAAGGCAGGGACCAGGTGCCGTATCAGATGGCGTCCATGATCCGGGAAGCCGTTCGTATTACGGAAAGCCGCAGGGTGATTCATGACAAAAGACGGCAGACTGAAGGATGGATATGAAACGACCGGTTTGTTCATTTCTGATCGCGCTTATTCTTTTCACCGCATGTCAGAACGCGGCATCCGGGGACACGCTTCGTCTTCCGGAAAGCCTGGAAAGCATCGGGGATCAGGCGTTTTACGGGGTTCGGGCCCTGCGGGAAGCGGCTGTACCGTACGGAACGGTATCCATTGGCGAGCTTGCTTTCGCGTACAGCGGACTTGAGCGTATTACGATTCCGATCACGGTAAAGGAAATCGCGGACAATGCCTTTGAAGGCATCAGCGGGCTGACTGTGGTTTCGTCCTTCGATTCCTGCGCGCGGCCGTATGCGCTGCGGCATGCGGGGATCACCTGGGAGAACATTGCTCCGATGCCGGATGAAGCGTTGAACCGTGAAAACATCATCAGAATGCTGGACGCGATCGATCCGGACGGAGAGTTCATCATTCAGAACTCATTTGACGAGGCCCTTATGTTTTGGTTCGGCGGCTCGGAAACGGTCGGTGAGGGTATCGAGAGGCTCAGTACGGCCGTGCACGAGCAGTGCCATTTCTTCAGCGATAAATACGGATGGGGAAAAGAATGGATCTATACAGGGGACGGACAGCATGTTGAGGTAGAAGTAACCGATGTTTTTCCTTCTTCCGAAATGACTGACTCGATTCCGGATTCCCTGAAAACGCGCCGCTTCGACATTTATCTGAACGGGGATCCCTCCCAGATATCCGTTCAGCTGGGCGTTTACGGATTGCTGGATGAATTCGCAGCCTATTGCTGGGGATGCGGGAACGAAATACGCCAGAAGGACTACAGAAGAGAAAACCGTCTGACAATCTGGCATACGAATCAGTTTCTCGCATACGCGGAGTTTCGGTATTATATTCTGCACTATATGCTTTATGCCCAATCAAATCACCCCGATATTTTTCAGGCGATCATGGCCAACGCGAGCTTTCGTGAAGCGTTTGCCGCCATTGACCGCAGGTTCGCGGGTTACGCGGAGAAGCTGAAGAACTCCTCCTATATCGGCAGCTGGAACGTGCTGATGGAAGAGCTGGCAAAACCGGATTATCAGAATATGGCGGCTCTGCTGACGCGCTGAAGGGCTTTTTCCGTATTCTGCGGGAAAGGCGCGCCGGTCACCGTCTGCCGGGGTAAATCCGTGCGTTTTTCCTCCGGGCAAACCGGAAAACCCTCCGATTCGTTCTTCTGACGGAATCAACTCCCTTTTCTGTTTATCCTGAAAACGAAAGAAGGATGCGCTCATGAAAAGAGTTTTTGTTTTCATCGTTCTCATGACAGGTCTGCTCCCCTTTTGCACGGCGGGTGCGGAAGAAAAAACGGCTCTGTACCCCGCGCAGGGGGAAAACGGCAAAATGGGTTACATCGACCGGACGGGGATATGGGTAATCCCGCCCCGATTCGATTCTGCCGGAGACTTCTGCGGTGATTATGCTGAAGTGTCCATCTACCCGGAGGATTATGATCCCCAAACGGATGGTCCGTTGGAACCGGACGACTGCGACGGTATCATTGACAGAAGGGGCGATTTTGTCCTGCCGCCCGCCTACAGCTTGCTTATGGGTGAAGGGAGCTCTGATTTCGGGGGCAATGAGACGGGGATCTGGCTGGTGCACCGCAGGGCAGACAACCTGTGGGGTTTGGATGAAGAAGGAGAGGAAATCCTGCTCCGGCATGCACGATACGGCTTTTTCGATATCCCTTCCGGCTGCTTTTCCGGGCTGAAATGGGATGACGTGTGGTACTTGTACTCGGACAGCCGCCTGATTCCCGTCGTGGATGATCATCGTGTCGGCTATGCCGACCGGAGTACGGGAGAAACCGTCATTCCCTGTCAGTATTATGGTTTGGATCCCGACAATTTTCATGAGGGCGTGGCATCCGTGGCTTTTATGGACGATGACGGGAATCCGTTGGACTTTTTCCTTATCGATGAAACCGGCGCGGAAATTCCCCTGCCGGAGGGCATTCATTCCCTGTACGCTTCCTGTGCGTCCGAAGGCCGCATTCAAGTGGAGAATGAGAAAAAACTGGAGGGTTATGCGGACCTGCGGGGGAATGTGGTGATCCCGCCCCAATTTCTCCGGGCCGGAGAATTTCAGGATGGGATTGCGTCGGTGCGATTCCGGGAAGGGGACTGGGGTTTTATCGACCGGGAAGGGAATACCATGTGCCGCGGATTCATGTCGGATTCCCCGTTTTTGGGCCCGAACTGCCGGAGGGGCGTGTTTGTTCTGACAAATGAACAGTCCGCTTGTACGGTTTACACAGTTACCGGGGAAGAACTGTTCACCTTTTCCGGAGAAACCGAAATATTCGATTTGCACCCACCTATGAAAAACGGCCTTTGCTGGTTTTATGAATATGAGAAAGGCACGGGATTTCTGTGGGGACTGGTGAACCTGCGGGGCGAAACCGTCAGCGAAGCTCAATGGCTGCTGAACGATTATGAACGTATGGATTTCCCGGATGACTTGCAGCTTGTGATGAAAGACGGAAAATGGGGCTATATCGACGAAACCGGAGAGGTTGCCCTGCCCCTGATTTATGACAGGGCATATAACTTTAAAAACGGTCTGGCCCGGGTGCGGATCGGCAATCGCTGCGGGTATATCGATCACGACGGAAGAGAAGTTTTCTTCTGGAACGCGGAATAAAACGGCTGTGAAACGTTCGTCGCTGTTCACGGGGTGAAAGCAACAAACGTTCTTTTTTCCCGTTCACCGCTGCATTAAACCGGCTTGCCCCGTCTTCTCTTTTGTGATAAACTGGTCGCAGCGGCATTCGGATGAGGCATACGGCCCGAAGCCGGACGGCGTATGAAACCGTGAGAAGAACAGGGTATGAAAGGATGTGTCCGAACATGAAGAACGGCAGGCTGCTGCGCTGGAGTCTGTGTTTTCTTTTTGTGCTGCTGTGCATTGCTTCCGCGCACGCGGAGGTGGCGCTGGACGAGGCGCATTTCCCGGACATGGATTTTCGGGAGTACCTGAGCGGATACGACCGGGACGGGAACGGCGTCCTCGGGGATGAGGAGCTTCGGTCCGTTACATACATCATGATGCTTTCCGGCCAGCATCCTCAGCTCGCTTCCCTGCAGGGCGTCGAGTACCTGACCGAGCTGAAAAGCCTCATACTGTCGTCCAAACGGGATCTTGTATCCGTCGACCTGAGCAGAAATACCAAACTGGAAGAGCTGCAGCTTGACCTGTGCGGGCTGACGGAACTGGACGTGAGTCAGAATACCGCGCTGCGGACATTGAACTGCGAAGCCAACAAGCTGACGGAACTGGACGTGAGCATGTGCCCGTCCCTGGAGAAACTGATGTGCCGCGGCAATCAGCTTTCGTCCCTGCGCCTCGGTGAGAACCGGAACCTCACCAGTCTTTCCTTCTACAGCAATCCCACGCTGAAAAAACTGGATATTTCCGGGTGCCGCAACCTGACCGAGATCATCGGCGGCAGCTGCGGCCTGACGGAGTTTTCGCTGATCGGCTGCGATCATCTGCGGAAAGTGGAGCTCGGCGGCAACCAGATCACATACCTCGATCTCGGCGGGACCTTCAACTATACCCTGGAGGAACTGAACGTCAATTATCTGAAGCTTGGCGAACTGGACGTATCCGAGTTCGGAAACCTGAGAAGGCTTGAGTGCCTCGGCGGCCAGCTGACGGCACTGACGGTACCCGGGAGACTGGAGGAGCTGGTATGCGGCACCAACCTGTTTGAAAGCCTCGACGTGTCTGCCTGCGAAAGGCTGACGAAACTGTACTGCACGCTGAGCAAACTCACCTCGCTTGATCTTTCGCATAATACCCGGCTTGAAAAGCTGGATCTGACCTACAGCGCAAATCTCAAATACCTGGACGTGCATACCAACACCGCGCTGAAGGAACTGAAGCTTCAGGGCTGTGCCCTGGCCTGTATGGACGTAACGGGGCTGGGAAGCCTGAACACGTTCTACTGCGATTACAACAGGCAGACCGTTTCCTTTACGGACGGCGTATTCAATACGGGCCTGCTGCCGGGCTTCAGCCCTTCCTGCGCGCATGATTTCGAAGGCGGAACCATGGAGGGCGGCGAACTCCGTCTGAACGAAGGAAGCAGCCAGATCAGCTATACCTACGAGTGCGGGCAGGGATACGCAAAGGTGTTTACACTGGTTTCCGACGTACAGTCCGATCCGACCCCGACGCTGAAACCCATCACGACGCCGACCGCTTCGCCCACGGCGAACAACAAGGTGACGCCCACCCCGACGCCAACAATGATCAACAAAGTGACGCCTACCCCGTCCCCGACGCAGATCGGCAAGGTTACGCCTGCACCCTCAATTACGCCTGCCCCCACCGCGGCGCCGACCGGGACCCCGTCCCCGACTCCCACCGCGGAACCGGACGCCACGCCGGTGCCCGGCGGCATCGCGATTGACGAAGCGCATTTCCCGGACGCTGCCTTCCGTGCCTTTGTGTCCGAAAACTTCGACACCGATGCGGACGGTTTCCTCAGCGAAGAAGAGTCCGCCGCGGTGACGGAAATTTCGGTGAACGGCATACGGGAAATCGCGTCCCTTTCCGGCATTGCGTATTTTCCGTCGCTGGCTGAACTGAGGTGCGCTTCCTGCGCGCTGATTTCTCTGGATGTGAGCGAAAACCCGGCGCTCGAGGCCCTGGAATGCGGCGGGAATATGCTGGTATGCCTGGATCTGAACGAAAACACACGGCTTACATCCTTTGACTGTGAGGACAACAGGCGCGCGGTCACAGCGCCGGGCGGCAGATTCGACCTGGCGGAGCTTGACGGCTTTGAATTCGCGAAGGCATCGGAATGGACGGGCGGAACGGCGGCAGACGGTGTCCTGACCGTGGAAGCGTCCGGAGACGTGACCTATATGTATGACTGCGGAGGCGGGCATCGGGCACTGTTCACACTGGAAGTGACCGTGCAGGATGAAGCGGATCATATCCCGGGCGATGCGGACGGAAGCGGGGAGCCGGATATGGAGGATGCGCTGACGGTGCTGCAGTATCTGTGCGGAGAGGATGTCGGGATGAATGCGGCCAACGCGGATGTGAACGGCGACGGGATCATCGACAAATACGACGCGCTGCTGATCCTGCAGTATGACTGCGGCTGGGATGTGGAGCTGCACTGAGCGGACCGTTCCCGTAAAGGGCAGGAATGATCGCCGTGCGGGGCAGACTGAACCGTGCAGCGGATGAAGGATGATTCAGGCGGGATGCTGCGCCGGAAAGGAACAGATGAGAGAACAGGGAGCCATCCGAAAACGGCTTCACTCCGCGCTGTGGATACGCTGGGCGGCGGTTTATCTGGTGATCGTCACAGTGCCGTTTCTGGTGTTCACGTTCTTCTTCGGCCGCTACCTGAACGCGGAAAACGTGCGTCTGTCGGATGAGAGCGTGCGCGCTTCCCTGGAGAAGTTTGCCTCGGATGTGGACGGCCATGTGGACACGATGTTCAAGATTTCCGCCCAGGTTTCGCAGAACCGGTTCTTCCGGGAAGTGAGTGCGGAGAATTATTCCTTTACGGACAGGGACAGCATCCGTACGGCCCTGTTCGCTTTCTGCCTGACCAACCGTTTCTTTTCCGATATCGCATACTATACGCCGTCGGTGTCGCAGGTGGTTTTTACCTCTCAGGGTACCTATCTGGCGGACTCCTACCGCACATTTTTTTCCGGGTCGGACGGCACCTGGCGGCTCATCAGCGCGCTGGACGAAATGAAAAACGCGCCGTACTGGTTTGCGGCGCGGGATGTGGCTACCGGCAGGACGTTCCAGCTTCCGGCACTCGTTTTCCTGCAGCCGGTGGAGAACACGCACGGCGGATTTCTGCTCTTCGTCATCACGGAGAACACCTTCCGTACCGCGCTGCCCGCGAATGGTTCGGTGAGCGTCTACCGGGGAAATACGCAGCTGTACCCGTTTGACAAAGCGGACGGAGCGCTGCTTTCCGCCGTACCGGGTGAGGCGCCGAAGCGCAGCGCGGACGGCCGGATCCTGTGTGCGATGACCAGCGGCGCTTCGGGACTCACGTATTACTACGCCGCGGAGGAGAGCGGCATGAGCGCCGTCGCGGCGAAGGGCCTGATGAGCTATATGCTTTTCACCGCGCTGACGGGCCTTGCCTGCGTGATCGGTGTGATCGCCTTTTCCCGCAAAACCGCCCGCCCGATCGACCGTCTGGTCGAGGAATCCAGGCGCATCGTGCCGGAAGCGGGAAGCGGTGTGGAAAGCATCCGGAGCGCCATGACGGAACTCATCAGCCGATCGGAGGAGCTGGAAGGGCTGCGGCAGGAAAGCATCCGCTCCCACGCGCTGATCCGCCTGATCCGCGGGCGTTACGCGGACAGCGCTTCCGCGGAGGAAAGCCTGCGCAAGGCGGATATCGCGCTGCGGATGAAAACCCGGGTGATCCTGCTGATGGAGAAGGATGGGCCGGACGACGACGGGATCATCCTGAACCGGGTGGTACGGACACTTGGAAAGCGGTATGATGTGTACGGATTTGAATATGCCAGCACCTATGTGATGCTCTGCGGCCTGACGGAAACAGGAACGGAGGATTTTGCCCGGGAACTGCGGCAGCTGGCGGACGGTAACCGGGACAGCGGACTGCGCTTTGCGGTGGGAAGCACGTTCGAAAACCTGAACGACGCGCCGGCCTCCTATATGCAGGCGCTGTGCGCGGCGCGCGGGGAAGGGCACGGCAGCGTAGCGGTGTTTGTGCCCGGGGACAGGGAGCTTTTTTATCCGAAGGAAGAACTGATCGCGCTCCGGGAGGCGCTGCAGGCACAGGACAGCAGCAGGGAAGCCTTCCTGTTTGATGTGCTGACGCGTCTTGCCCGGGAAAACAGCCATATCCCGCCCTACGCGCAGGGCCTGCTCAGCCAGATGATCGGAACGTACATCGAAGAGGGACGCGTGTATGGGGACAGCTATGAAAAGATTTTTGCCTCCGTGGCCCCGGGAGACGCCGATCACATGGCCGACTGCGTCCGTACGCTGCATGAGGAGGCCGTGCGCCGTATGAAGCGCGGCGACGCGGAGAATTCCGGCGGCATGACGGAAGTAGCGGGCTTCATATCCGCTTCGACGGATCTGAAGAAACTGACGGTCGCTTCGGTGGCGGAACAGTTCGGCATGAGCCCGTCCTCCCTGAGCCACAGGTTCAAGGAGCAGATGGGATGCAATATTTCAGATTATATTCTGGCACGCAAGCTGAACCACGCCTGCGCGATGCTGCGCGCGACGGAGGATACGGTATCGCAGATCGCCGAAGACATCGGCTATACGCAGTATACCTCCTTCGTGCGTCAGTTCAAGGCGCAGAAGGGCATGACGCCCTCCCAGTACCGCGCGGCATGGCGGGAAGGCGCGCCGGAGGAAAAAGAGGAAGGAGATCACGCATGAAAAGGACCCTGTCATTCAACGCGGACTGGCGTTTCCACCGGGGGGACATCCCCGTGGAGCAGTCGGCGGAAAAAACGCCGATGTACCTGGAGGCAAAAACGGAGCGCAAGCTCTGCGGCCCGGCGGCACGGTTCTATCAGGATTCGCAGGATCAGAAAAAAAGCACCGGAATGCTGATTCACGAAACCTGGCGGCCGGTCTGCGCGCCCCATGATTATGTGATCGAGGGCACTCCGCATCCGGAAGCGAACGACGCACTGGGGTATCTGGACTATCCGAACGCCTGGTACAGAAAGCATTTCTTCCTGGAAAAGGAGGACGAGGGCAGGCGCGTGTGCCTGTATTTTGAGGCGGTGGCGATCCACTGCCGGGTGTATGTGAACGGCGTGTATCTCTTCTCACACAACTGCGGGTATTCCCCCTTCGAGGTGGACTGCTCCGACGTGGTGCTCTTCGGGGAGGAGAACACGGTCGCCGTCTATATCGACAATACGGAGCATGAGGGCTGGTGGTATGAAGGCGCCGGCCTGACGCGCAACGTGTGGCTTGAAATTTCCGAGGACGTATCCGTCGACCGGGACGGGGTATTCGTGCATCCGCAGAAAAAAGCACGCGGATGGGACGTGCCCGTCGAAATCGAAGTGCGCAGCGACCGCTGGGAAGCGGCGCGGGTGCGCGCGGAATGCGCGGTGTGCGACGCGGAAGGAAACCGCGTGCTGGAGCTTTCGCAGGAAGCGTCCCTGCCCGCCCGGCAGAAGACGGTGCTGCGCCTGAAGGGCAGCGTGGCAAAGCCCGCGCTGTGGGACACGGAAAACCCGAACCTGTATACGCTCAGAACCGCGCTGTACGCGGACGGCGAAAAAGTGGAGGAGCGGGAGGACCGTTTCGGGTTCCGCACCATCCGCTTTGACGCGGACGAAGGTTTCTTCCTGAACGAGAAGCGCGGGCAGATCAAGGGTGTGTGCAACCACACCGACAACGGCCTCACGGGCCGCGCGGTGCCGGAGCGCCTGCAGCGCAAGAGAATGGAAATGATGAAGGAAATGGGCGCGAACGGCTACCGATGCGCGCATTATCCGCATCCGGCGTATACGATGGACCTGCTGGATGAAATGGGCTTCCTGGTGATGGCCGAAACGCGCTGGTTTTCCACCGCGCCCGAATCGATGGCGCAGCTGGAAATGCTGGTGAAGCGCGACCGGAACCACCCCTGCGTGGTGCTCTGGTCCGCCGGAAACGAGGAGCCGATGCATCTGACCAGCCAGGGCAGGCGCATCGCGCGGGCCATGATGGAGCGCATCCGCGAGCTGGACGGCACACGTCCCGTGACCACCGCGGTATCCCATGATCCGGCCAATTCCACCGTGGCGGATCTGGTGGACGTGATGGGCGTCAATTACAACCTGACGCATTTTGACATGCTGCATGAAAAGAACCCGGGCGTGCCGCTGGTGTCTTCCGAAAACACCGCCACCTCCACCACGCGCGGCTGGTATCACGACAACAGCCCGGAGCGG
>JAEEGL011052802.1_pt1 | contig 19329 bp, 9 predicted proteins | sample 9134231 | NCBI WGS metagenome assembly JAEEGL01 (sample SAMN16246548, study PRJNA631951) | gut metagenome | biome: gut microbiome; feature: rumen; material: fiber-attached | host: Bos | place: Iran: Karaj | collected 2018-10
AACTTTTCCTTTTTTTATTATATAAAAATTTTTAGCTTTTCCTCCTTCTTTTATTATTATTGTTTCATTATCAAAATTTTCTTTTATTATATTTTTACATATTTTTAAATAATTCATTTCTTTTAAAGCAGAAAAAATTGGAATTTTTTTCAAGTGATTTACTGTTTCTAATAAATCCATTTTTTTACTTATATTATATTTCTTGTCATTTAATTTTATTATTTCTTCCCATGATGCTTCTAATAAAAGTGATTCTGAAAAACTTATGATATCTGATTCTAAATCTTCTTTTGAATTAATTATACTTTCACCATAAATTTTTTCTGTCTCTATCATAATATTTTTATTTTTCAAATTTATTAATTTACCTGATAATATTATACATAATTTTTTATTATATACTAATTTTTTTGGAAAAATGATTTGTGAAGGTTCATAATAAACCATTTTAAAAATATCAAATAATTCTTTTTGAGCTGCAAATATTATTTCACTTAAATTAGATGTTTGAATTGAATGTTTGAAAATTTCATAACTAATTTCTTGTAAACAATTTTTACCTAAAATTTCTCTTATTTGATTATATGATAATTCATAAATATAAATTTCTTTATTTGCAGCACTATAAGTAAAATAAGAAGGAATATTCATAAAAAAATTTATATCACAGAAAATATCATATTCTTTTAAAACATCAATTTTTTTAAATTTCCTTGTTTTTCTAATAATTCCATTTTCAACAATAAAAATTTTATTAGGATATTCTCCTTCATTAATAATAATAGAATTAGGATCATAAACACGTAAAATTAAAGCTTTACATAATTCACTTTGTTTTTTTTTTTCAATGAATTTAAAAAAAAATAAATGTTGAATAATTTTAATTTTTTCGTTAGTATATTTTAAATCCATATAAATTAAAGCACTTCTATAGAATTGCCCACTAACACCTAATAAAAGAGTTTTTCCTTCAGAAATAGCAGTTTGATATCGATAAGAATTTTCTTGAAAACTTTCTAAACCAAAAAAATCACCTTTTGATAAAATAAAACAATTTTTTTCTTCTTCATTACTATTATTTCCATTTTTCATAATAATTTTAATATTGCCTTCTTCAATAATATAAAAAACTCTTGCTTCTTCATCTTCATTATATACAATATAATTTGATTCTACTTCAAAAGAAAAAAAACCAACTATAAATTCATTAAATGTATCTTCATCAAAATCTACTATATTATTATCTAATAATGTTCTTCTTATAAATTTTTCTTGTTGAGGAGATAAAGTTTCATTTACTTTATATTTCTTCTTTGATTCTGATTCTATTGTTAATTTAAATCCTTCTTCTTTTTCTTTTACTGTTTTTACTTTTTTAAAAAATGATTGCTTTTTCTCTTTTATTGATAAATCTTTTAATCTTAATTTTTGAGAAGAATTACTTTTTTCAACTGATTTAAAACTTGGTATTAGATTTATTTTTACATCCTTATTATTATCACTTAAAATTTTAGCTGTTTGATTTTTACCCATTGCTTCATTGAATAAAAAATTTTTAGCAAGTTTCTTTTTTTTTTCATAATACATTGCCATATAATTTTCTTTTTTCTCACTTGCTAATCTTCTATAATGAATAAGAGATTTACCAAAATTTGAAAAGTGAATATTTAATTCACTTAACATACTTTGATATTCCATTGTATATCTTCTTAAATATGGAATTGCTAATGAATTTGGTCTTGTTGTTATTGATTGTTTTTTTGAACATTTTAAATTAATTGAATTCATTGATATATTTGTATATTTTGATCCTTGTAATAATTTTCTATCATCATTGTTTTCTTTGTTCATTATTCTTAATGATTGTAAACTTATTACTTGCTCTTTATTTTTACAACAATTATTTTGCATTGAACATACTCCCATTCAAACAATAATTTTATATTTATTTATCGTATTATTTAATCTTTCCATAAAAATATTATATTTTATATTAATTTATTTTAATTTAAAATGAGTCTTCTTTTTTTCTCTTTTACTATAATTCAATAAAAAACTAAATTTTTTTAATATTATTATTGATTTTATATATTCTTATATTTAATAGCTTATTCTTTCATTTTTAAAATTAAATTATTCTTTCTTTGAACAATAATGAATCATTTTTTTATTATCAGAATAAAAGTTTATGGTTTATTTTCATTTAATATAATTTTATTATAATGATATAAAAGAAAACTTTTATAAAATGTATGTCAATTTATAGAATTTTTAATATGATAAATAATATATCTTTATTTTTTATTTTTATTCAAAAAAAATTGTATTAAAAATTATAAAAACTTTAAAGTAAATATAAAAGATGAATGAAATTTTCAAAAAACTTAAAGAAGCAAATTATAATGTTATCTATAATATATATAACTCGTCTTCATCTAATTTATTTATAGAGGTGTTATTTTCATTTATTGAAATTTTTCAAAACTTTGGATTAATAATGAATGACTTAGTATATATAAAATTTAATTATTATAGACAATTCCAATTTGGAAAAAAACAAAACTTTTATTATATATGCTTAAATTATTTAAATATTTTCGTTTTTTACATTATTTTGATAATAATCAAAATTTATTTCTTTATTCAACTATATTTTTTTGTATTTTAATTTTATTTGTTTTTGTAATTTATATCTATTTAATCATATTATCATATAAAGGAAGAAAAATAGAAAATAAAAAAATATTCTTATTTCTTTTACGTTATATAATGAATTTCTTATGTTCAATCTTTATAATACCTTTACAAGGTAAAAATAATATAATTTTTTTAGAAATATTTTTAACTGTAATTGTATGTGATTCTGATTTATATTTTAGTCAAAAATTTTCATGTTGGAGTGATAAACATTTAATTTTAGTTTCAATTTGTTCTTTTTGCTTAATAATAATGACATTATTAGTATATATTTTTCTTTCATTATCATTTCATAAAACTGATAAATTTTCTTCTTCTGTTTCAAAATATTTAGTAATTAATGGTTCTTGTGTTATGATGATTTGTAAAACTATTATGATAATTTTATTAGAAATTTATTGTATTATTGATATTCTAAATTTTTGCATTTTCGGATTTTTAATTACTTCTATAATTTGTTCTTACGCTTTTTTTAAGGAAAGAAAATATCAAAATTATAAAAATAATCCAATAATTGTTGCAAAATTTGTTTTAAATATTATTTATTGTTGGGGATGTATTTTGTTATTTTTTGGAAATTTTATAAAAAAAAATTCTTTTAAAGGTTTAACAGTGATTTTTATTATAAGTTCATTACTTTTTATTGTCGTAATTTTTGTTATCAAAATTAATAATTTTAAATATTCAATAACAGATACAACAAAAGATATAGAATTATATAATAATATTAGATTATTTATAAATGCAACAGAATTAAAAAATAAAGATAGAAAAAGTATGATGAACTTAATAAGTTATTCATATAATAAATCATTTTTAAGTCATATAAAAACAATAAAAAATATAGAAAATTTAGAAAAAGTGATAGAACATATAAAAGATATAATGAATAATAATTCAGATATAGATTTTATATTATATCAACATATTGATGATATATATAAACAATCTTTAAATAAATTTAAAGCAAGTCCAATTTTATTAGTAAATTATGCAGTATTTCAAATGGAAAAATTACATAAATATCAAAAAAGTTATAAAACTTTATTGAAAGCAACGGAAATACACAATCTAAGTTTTTCAGAAGAATTTTTTATTTATAGAATAAAAAGAAATTTAGAAGAAAGAGGAATTGAAATGGGAATTGAACAAACTCATATTTCTTTTGCTTATCAAACAAAAGAAATTTTAACTTTAATTAAAAAAATTGCAACTTTTTATTCTCAATTTTGGACTTTACTACTTAATAAAAATGAATCTATCGATATTAATCATTTAAAAAATTTAGGAGTTAAAATTAATGATATGAAAACAACAATTAAAGAAAAATATAAAAATTTAGTTTCTAATGGTTTAAATACAAAAAAATTAACAACTTTGTATGCAAATTTTGTAAAAGAAATATTAAATGATCCAAAAGATAATCAAAATATAAAAATAAATGATTTAGATAATGATGAAAAATTTAAAGAATCTTTTTTTAATATAAATTACTTAATTTCGAAATCAGATTATCAATTTATTCTTATAAATGGATATGGAGATTCTTTTGGAATTATAAAAAAAATTTCTTTAGAAATATGTCACTTATTAGGTTATTCAGATTTGGATTTAATAGGAAAAAATATGAATATGATTTTACCAGATTTAATCAGAAAAAAACATGAAAATATGATAAGAACAAAAATAAAAAATTTAACATTTCATAATTATTCAGTAAATAATTTAAAAGAATTATTTGTTTTATTTAGAAATAGTGCAAAATTTTTAGTTCCAGCTTATGTTGATATTGGAATAATTTTTGATGAAAATAATAATTCAATGATATTTTTAAAATTATCAACAAAACCAAATAGAAATACAGAAAAATTAAGAAATAAATGTTTTGTTTTATTAAATGATAGACTTTTCATTCAAAATTTTACTCCAAATTGTTTAAATGTATTAGGTTTAGAATCTCATTATTTAAATACAAATTTAGATATAACTCAATTTATTCTTGATTTTCATGATGAAGTTTTAAATAAATTATCAAATCAATCTGAAGAAAAAAACCTTTTAAATGATAAAATAAATATCTTTAAAAATAAATTTTTAGAGAAATCTGATATTTCAATAACATGGAAAAATAATAAAAAATTTGAATGTACATTAAAAAAAATAAATATTCTAGGCGAAGAAATTGGATATTTTCTTAGATTAGATAATATTAATTCAAATTATGAATCATCAAATTTTAAAAATTTTGATAAAATTTCTCGCAAAAATAGAAGTAAAAAAAGTATTTGTCATATTATAAATAATAATTCTGATAGTTTTGTTATTGAAAAAGATTATATACCTTCTAATGATGAAGAAATAAATTTTGACATTGAAGGAAAAACATTTTTTTTTAAAAATAAAAATGATTCAAAAGATGAAGGATATTTATCAATTCAAAAATTTTTTGAGAAAAAATATAATGATGATATAAATTTAGATAAAGAATTTATTGAGGAAGAAGATTCTAATATTTCATCATCTTATGAATCAAAAGAAGAAGAAGAAAATGAAGAAGAAGAAGAAGAAGAACAAAATATTATATCTATTTCAAATATAGACACAAAAGATAAATTAGACAGTACTAAATCTATATTTAAACAAGATAAAGTAGATTATTTAAATTATTATAAAATTAATTCTAAAATTAAATTCTCAATGTATGATTATAATACTCATTCTTTTATTGAAATTAAAAGATATCATTTTGAAAGTAAAGTTGAAGAAATTATGAATGAAGAAAAATCTCATACAAAAAGAATAAGTACAAAAAAAGAAATTGATATTAATAATTCAATAAATAAATATAATTTAGTGATGAATGATAATAATATAAAAAAAGTATTAAATTCACAAAAATATAGTGAAAATAATGCAGTTAAAAAATTAATTTCCCCTCATTTTATAAATAAAAGTATTATAAGTTTATCATTTGTTTATTTTTTATCACTTTTAATATTATTATTTGCTCCTTATTTAGTTTGTAAACAAATATTAAAATCAATAAAAAGAATTTATCATTTATCTTATTTTGTTCATATTCAATGTTCAATTGCTGAAGATGTAATTTTAATTTGTTATTATATTATAGAATATATATTAGTAAAAAACCCAAAATATGAAATTAAACATATAAGTAATAGAACAGAATATTCTGAATATATTTCCAATCAAATTCTTACTTTGTACAATAAAAGTGAAGAAAGATTAACTTATTTTATATATAATAAGCCAATAATTTCTTCAGAAGCAGAAGAAATAATTGATAATTATTATTTTACATTAAATTTTTTTTGGTATGCAGAAAATTATGCTTTGAAAGCAGAAGAAAGTAATATTTTAATGAATCCTTCATTGCAGATTTATTTTTTTTGTGCATTTAGTTTTATTCATTCAACAAAAACAGAACAACATTTCATGAATAGTAAATCTCAATTTATTACTTCAAATTTCCAAAGAATTGCAGATGGAATGGCAGTTTTAAATCAATATTATTTAGATGAAATCGTTTCAATTATTAAAAACAAAAAAGTATATTTATGGGTTATTTTCATCATTTATTGTATATGTGAAATTGGAGTTAGTTATATTTGTGTTTTAGGGAAAATTAAAACTATAAGAGAAAAAGAAAAGTATTTAAATATTTTTTATAAAATTGATATTGAAATTATAAGAATGATGAATTTTAAATGTTTAAAATATTCAAAAATTCAAATTGATAAAAATAATCTTACTCAAAAACAAGATTATTTACATAATACTTCAGAAGATGATGAAGATGAATCTTTAATAACAAATAAAGAAAATGAATCTTTAAATCAAAATTTCGATGAAAAAAAAACAAAAGTAGTAAAAATAAAAAAAGAAAATATTTTCAAAAATAAAGTTTTCAAAAAAGAATTTACCATAACAACTTTTTTTCATACCATATTAACAATAATAATTCTTATATTAATAATTTATGTATCTAAAAGTTATATAAAATTTTTCAATTCTGCTTTAATAAACGTATTAATATTAGCTCAAGAAAGATATTTTTTAAAAAGTATAAATTATATGAGAAATGAAATAAAAAATTCAGGTTATTATTTAAATCTAAAAAAAATAGAAAATGATTTAGAAGTAACAGTAACATATATAAAAGAAAATTTTATTCAAGCAAGAGAACATCAAATATATATATATAACAATATAAGTAAAAATGGTCTTCCAGGAAATGCAACTTCAATTTTATCTAATATAAATGTAGAATTATGCTCTTTCTTTAATAAAATTCATAGTTTAACTAATTTAACTTGTGATTCTATTGGAAATAATATTGTTGATTATGGGTTAATGAATTTTTATGCCTATTATTTAAAAGAAATTTTAGCTATTGCTTTTGATTATTATGATATCTTAAATGCTGCTATTCAAAATAATTTTATTTATTATGATTTTGGTTTTGGAACTGATTTTTATTATGATTCTATTCCTGATAATGTTAATAAAGAACTTTATATGAAATTAAATCCTTTTGATTTATTTAATGATATTAGATTCAGAGATTTAAATTTAATTATTGTTGATGTTTTAATTCCTTTTTATCAAACTCAAATTAATATTTTGTTTAAAAATTTTCAAACTTTTTATAATAATACTTATAATATTACAACTTTCATTTGTGTTGGTATAATTTTAATTGTTATTCTAAGTTATATATTTGAAATTGTTCCTATGATAATAAGAGAAAATAAAGATATTAATAAAACAAGAATAATTTTAAGTGTAATTCCCCAAAATGTAATTTATGAAATTATTAAAAATCAAAATATAAAAGAAAATAATGAATCTATTCAAAATTAAGTTTTTTATTTTAATATTCATTATTATGTATATATATATCTTAGAAAAGAATGTTGTGAATGCAATTATTTTTTATTTATTTTTTATAAAAATATAAAAATTAATTAATAGATTAATAGATTAACTTCTTGGAGAATCAATTATCATTTCACTACCATTATAATCTTCAAAATTATTTAAATTTCCAAAAGAATTATAATTTAATTCTTCTTTTAACTGAGATAAATTTTTAGGTATAACACAGCTTTTTTGATAAATACCATTTAAAAGTAAATTTTCTCTTTTTTTCAATTCAGGAAATAATTGAATTAAATCTTTTAATTCTAATCTTTCATTATAAGGAGCAATCATATATTTAATAATATTAAGGAAGTTATCAATATTTTTAATATTCCAATTGACTAAAAATTCATTAGGAAAATTAAAATTAGAACTTCTAATATTCCTCCATAAAGGACCATTATTAGGTAATTCAACTTTAGCCATAATTTCTAAAATAGATAAACCTAAAGAGAAAATATCACATTTAGAATTTAAATCTTTAGGAGATTTCCTATTAAAAACTTCAGGTGAAATATATTTAGAATCACCTTCAAAAATATCATCTAATTTATTTAAAGAAGATATTTTATGACATAAACCATAATCACTTAATTTAATATATCCATCTTCATCAATTAATATATTAGCAGGTTTAATATCTAAATGTAAATAACCACATTCATGGAAAAAAATAACAGAAATTATCATTTCAAAAATTAAATCCCAGTAAAAATCTTCAGTAAATTTATAATCATTTTGTTCTAATCTACTTAAATAATCTAATAAATCTCCATTTTGAAAATAATCTGTTAAAATATATAAATTTTTATCTGTGAAATGAGTTGAATTTTCTATTAAATCATATATATCTTCTTCAATCCAATATTCTATATATTTAATTGCAAATTTTGAATAAATTGATTTTTGATGGTTTTCTAAATCTTTATATAAACTTTCAACAATATTAAAATTATTCTTATACGATGATTTATATGATTTTTTCACACAATATATCTTTTTATTTTGATTATTTTGAACTTTATAAACTGAATCAAATTTATTTTGACTTAAAGTTTTTAAGATTGTAAAATCTTGTTCTAATTTTCTTTTTTTTTCTTGATTATTAATATTTATATTATTTTCAAAGTTTGAATTATTAGAAAAAATTTCTCCTTTTGAAATATTTTGTGATTGAGAAGGTGTTAAAAGATTTTCTTCTTCTTTTTCTTCAACACAATTATCTAATAAATCTAAAAATTTATTATGTTTAATATTTTTATTATCATTATCAATGTCATCGAAATTTAATTTTCTAAAAATATTTTTATCTTTAATAGGAGTAGTTCCAAATAAATTTTTTCCTTCTATTTTTATAGGAGTAAAGTATTTTTGTATAGGACTTTTCATTGGAGATTCTGGAAAAATTATTTTTGGTTTTTTATATGAACCATGAGATTTTAAAGAAAAAGTTAAATCTTTTTGAGTTAAAGGAGAAAAATCAGGTTTTGGAACTGGACTTATTTCTTTTTTAATATTTGAAAAACTTTCTTTTGAAGGTGTTGAATTTTTATCATATATATTATTTTCGTTTGAGGAAATATCAAACATTTTTTTTTTTGTTTTTTAATTATTTATTTTAGTTTTTTTTATTTTAAAAAAAGAATTAATATTATTTATTATAAAAATAATTAAGTTAAGTGAATTTTTTTTTTTATTTTGTATTCAACAAAAAATCCAATTATTAAAAATATTTTTTTTTAAGTAATTTTTTAAAATTTAGGAAAGTCATTAGGATCAAAATGGAATTTTTCTTTTTTATCTTTTTTTTGATAATTATCATATCTTCTTCTTTGACTATTGTCTTCAACTTTTAAATTTTCAAAAAAATTAGAAAATTCTCCTTTTTCTTGAACTTTTTTTTCTTTAACTTTTTTTTCTTTTTTTTTATGAACTTCACTAACTCCAATTTCATTAATTTTTTCAGTACTTTTAACTTGTAAATTTAAAGTATCTTTTGGTTTTTCTACTATTTTTTCTTCTTCTTTTTCATAATTCTGATTTTTTAAATAATCATCTAAGGAAATAGCATTTTCAGGTCTTTGCAATAAATCTTCTTTTTTAATTTCTTGATTATTATTTTTTTTTTTATCTTTTTTTCTTCTTCTTTCATTTTTTTCTTCATTTTCTTTTTTTTCTTCAGTTTCTTTTTTTTCTTCATTTTCTTTTTTTTCTTCATTTTCATTATTTTTTTCATTTTCATTTTCATTTTCATTTTCATTTTTTTCATCACTTTCTTTATTTTCATTTTTTTCATTATTTTCTTTATTGTCTTCATTTTGATAATTAGGATTATCATGATAAAATTTTCCTTTTTTTTTTTTTGGATTTAAAGCTTGTTCAAAATAATAATCATCAGTATTTTTTTCATATCTCCTGGAAATTTCTTTAGGATTATTTCCCCAAGTTCCTTTTCCACCAGCACCACCTTTTGAAATTTCTTTTCCTCTTCCAGTTCCACTTCTTCTTTCAAATTCTCTTTTTTTACTTGGTTTATTTTCATCTTTTACATAATTCTCTTTTTTTATTTTCTTTGAATAATGATCTTTCTTTTCATATTCATCATTTCTTTCTCTGTAATGTTGTCTTTTTTGATGTTTATTTACTTCTTCAAATCCTTCTTCTTCTTCTGATTTATTGTTCTCTTTTTCTTGTTCTTGAGGACGAACTTTTTTCTTCTTTTTTGATTCTGGATTTTGAACTACTTTATTTTTTTTTATTTCTTGGTATCCTTCTTCATCACTATCATTTTCATGTTCTACTTTTAATTTCCCAAATGGATTTATTGTTGACATTTTTAATTTTTATATTCTTTTTTTTTTTTTGAAGATTCTAATATTTTTTTAAATAAATTATTTTTTTTTTTAAAAATTAATTTTTTTGTTTTTTTTTTATTTTTTTTGTGGAATTTATTAAGTTAAATTATTTCATGATTTTTATATATTTTATTTATATTTTTTTTATTGATATGTGAAAATTTTTTTTTTTGTGTTTTGATTTTTTGTTTCTTTATTATATAACCATACTTTTTTCATTATAAATTTATTTATATTTTCTACTTCATTTTCTAAATCATCTTTTGGTTTATTTTTGTGGAAATTTTTGTTATTTTCTTTAATAAAATTTCCCCAATCTTTTGTTTGTTCATCACTTTCAAAATTAATATATTCGTTTTCAAGAATATCATCTAGAACATTTTGATCCATATATTTTGAAAGATTATACAAATTAATTTTTGTATCTAATAAATATCTAATTTGTATAGGAATATTAACTGAATTATTATTGTTATCTTCATTTGATTTACAAAAACTAAATCTTGAAGTTTCTCTTGAATTTAAAGGTTTATTTAATAAATTTTTAGAACAATTATTTTCAATTTCTTCCTTAGATGAATTACTAGTAGATTCATTAGTATTAATTAATTTATTTTTCTCTTTATTTTTAATTTGATTACACTCTCTACTTTCTTTTTTCTTAATATTTTCATCGTTATTATTCTTTTCTAAATTACATTTATCATTATTTTTATTATTATTATAAACATTATGATTAATATTATTATTATAATTTTGATATGAAGGTGAATTTTCTAAAACATATTTAGATTTATAAAGAGTATAAGGAGGAGGAAAAACAGTTCTAACTCTTTTACTTCCTAAAATTTTACTTTTAATCTCAGGATTAAATATATCAGCAATTTTAATAGCAATAACATGTTGATTAGCAAAAATAGTTTTATTAACATTTAAATCTCCTCTTTTAATAATTTCATTTTCATCAGCAAAACTATGTAAAAAAACACAATCTTTATTAGTACATTCACATCCCTTTAAAAAATAAGAGCAATATTTAGTAGTACCAAAACTAGCTTTAATTAAATGATAATCGATAGAAGTTTCATCTAAACTTAAAATAGCAATTGAAGCTTCATTTGGTTTTGAATATGTAACATAGGCTGAATAACTTGGTCCATGAGGTGAATTTTGATTATATGCTTTATTTTTATTCACTACTATTTTAATTATTGTACCATATTGACCAAAATATTCATATTTTATTAATTTTTCTTTATTTGCTAATGATGCACTTAACCCTATTACGTATACTAAATTTTTTGTTATTATACGTGATTCTGATAAGTCATCTTTTTTGTCTGGAGATTGCTTTTGAAGGTAATGATGCTTTGTTTTTGATTCTTTTCTCTTTTGAGACATATTATTTATTTTTTTATTAATGAGTAATTTTTTTTTAGGAAGTATTTTTTGGGGCTTTGAGTTTATAAATTTTTTTAAATTTGTTTATAGAATATTGTGGATATTTTATTTTAAATGAAGTCATTAGTTTTTTATTTATTAGGGTTATTTTAGTTTTTGTAAGATTATTATTGACATTATTATTTTGTTTTGATTTTTTTGATAAAAATTTAATTTTGGATAAATAATATACAATATTAATTAATTTTTATTTTATAAACACATTTTTTTATATATCTTTAATAGATGAATATATTTTTTAAATAAATTTAAAGTTTTTCTTATTATTTTTGAAATAAAATAAACAATTAATAAATATAATGAATTCAAATAATGGGAATTCATCTGGAACAGGTAAGTTTATTTAATATATAAAATCAGTTCGAATTAATTTTAATTCATCCAGATCAAAAGAAGGGAATTTAGGAAGTAATACATCATCAAATTTTTATTCAATGTCAAACGAACAAAATATAATAAATAGAAGATTTCATTTTAATAAAAAACATATAATTTCAAGCACTCAGAGTTATCCAGAGAAACCAATAGATATAAATATCCAAAATATAAATGTTAATCAGACAAACCATTATAATAATGATAACAATAATAATGAAAATAGTAATAATGATAATCAAAGAAAATTACCAAAAATAATAAATAATAATGAAATAAAAGGAAGAAACTTATTTAATTATTTTAATAAAACAAGTGGATTGATAGGTTTTAATAAAGGATTATCATATAATTCATTAAAAGATTTATCTGAAAATCATAATCCTCAATTAAAATTTAAAAGACTGAAAATAATAGAAAAAAAAAATTTAATAGAAGAAAATAATGATTCATTTATAGATGAATTGACAGATATATTAAATGATGTAAATAATAATAAGAATATAAATCAACAACAAATAATATTAGAAGATAGTAAAGATAATTTAAATAATAGTATTAATAATGAAGAAGAAAATAAAAGTGAAGATGATATTGAACCTGATCCAAGAATAAATTTTGAACATATTAATCAATTAAATCAAAAAAGACCTCAAACTAGTTATGGTGGATTAAATACAAGAAGAAAAAATTTACAAACTGCTCTTAAAGGAAAACAAAATTTAAATCAACCTAATTTTACTAATTATTTCAATTTTCCTAATTTTAATCATAATATTAATAAATAAAATAGGTTATAATTATATTTTATTATAGATATAATGATTGAACATAAAATAATATTATACAATATTTTTAAAATTATCATTTAAAAAAATTTAAGTTAAATTAATAATAATTTCAATGAATCATAAATTTTATTTCTTTAAATTTAAATTTATTTAATGAGTTTTAATATATTCTTCCAATTTTTTACTTTCAAACAAAATATCTAAAATAAATTTTCTTAGTTTTCATATTGTTTTCTAATAAATTTTTTATTATTCTTTAATATCATTTAAATCAATTAATTGATAATTTGTGATTTTTTTGCAAATTTTATTTTTAATTATTGTTTTATATTTCTATATTATAATTTTAATTAATAAAAGTTATTTAAAAATTTTTTGGAAAGTTTACATATATTATATAATAATAATTGAATTTTGGAATATAATATTATTATATAATATATACTTTAATCCTAATTTAGGATTTTATATTATTATGGTTTATATTAATTAGGTTTATGTTATATTCTTTTTTGAGTGAATGTAGGTTTTTTTATTTTGCCGATAATAATTGAAAAAACAAAAGAAAAAATAAATTGAAAAAAAAAAATAATAAAAAAATCAAAAAAACAAAAAAAACAAAAGAAAAATTCAAAAAAAAACAATTCTATAAAAACAAAACAAAATTTCAAAAAAAGAAAAAAGAAAAAATATTCACTCATTCATATAACCTTACAATACATTATATATTAATATTTTTATATTTTCATTTTAAAACAACATAAATTTCAAAAATAAAATAAAAAAACAACCTAAATAAAAAACTAAAAGAAAAAAAAAGTGTAAAAAGCCATCAAAAAAAATAGTTTTAAAAACTAAGGATTTTGATTTCCATTATTAGAAGTATTAGAATTTCCATTATTATTATTTTCATTAGTTTGAGAAACATTTTGATAACCCATTAACATTAAAAATTGTTGTTGTTGATCAGGAGTCATATTTTGTAATTGAGTTAATAAATATTGTTGTTGTTGTTCAGGAGTCATATTTTGTAATTGAGAATATAATTGAGCATATATTTGATAATAATTAGCATAATATCCATTTAAATATAATTGATTTAAATATTGCTGTTGTTGTTGTTGTAATAATAAATTTGGATCATTTTGCATATTATATAATGCTTGAGCATCATACATTAAATTATTATTTATATTATTATTTATTGTATTTCCAGGAAAAGCTTTTTTTTCTTGATTTTTTTTATATGCTGCTGTATTAATTTTCATTGGTTTTCCATTTATTAATTTACCATTCATTTCATTTAAAGCTCTATGAGATTCATTTTGATCACTAAATTTAACAAAACCATAACCTTTACTTACTTTAGTAGAAGGATCAACAACAATTTTAGCTCCAATTACACTTTTGAAATATTGTTTAAAATAATTTTGTAATATTTCTTCATTAACACTTGGATCTAATTCACAAACATAAATAGAATATTCATTAGGATTTAAATTACTAGGATTTTTTCCTTGAGAATAAGATGCCCAATTTAATTTAAAAACTTTATTATTTGAATTTGGCATTTGCTTTCCATTCATTAATTGAAGTGCTTCTGATGCTTCTTCTTTTGTATTAAATTCAATAAATCCATATCCCATTAAACTTCCTGTATTTTTATCACGCATTATTTTTACATTTTTTACTTTCACATCTATTTTGTTTTGTTATATATTTTATTTTACTAAATGATTCTGCTGATTTTGTTATGTAATTTTCATCCATCCAATTCTCTAATTCTCCTATCCATAAATTATTGTTTTTCGAAGAACTTTGATGGTGCGAATCCATTTATTTATAAATTTTTTTATGATTAATATTTTTTATACTATTTTTTTTTATAAAGTTTTTTACAAGTTTATTTTTTAGAAAAAATTTTTAAATTGTTTTTTTTATAAAAAAAATGTTTTTTCTACAATAGATTGAAAAAATGATAAAAAATAACATAAAACGCACATTATTTAACATGCAATATATCTAAAAAAAAACTTTAAAAAAATATATACAATTTATACCCTTTAAGAATTTAAATTTTCTTTTTGAGAAGTAACATTTATTTTCAAATCATCATCAAAATTTTTATTTTTCTCAGTTAATTTATTAAGAAAATGAACATTAATTTGACTAATTCTTTTATTAGAGAATTTAATTTGGCTAATTCTTTTTCCAAAATTAAACTGACTAATTCTTTTAGAAAACTTATTTAAACTATAATTATTCTCATTTCCAGATTTTTTTTTTGTAGTTCTTTTAGGACTCCATCCAGTTAATCTATGTTCATCAGCTAATTCTTCCCATCTTTCCAAATTATTTTTTGCATTATCAATAGTATAATTTAAAGTTGGAAAGATTGTAACTAAAATTTCAAATATTGGAATTACAAAACCTTTAATAAAACCAATTTGACTTCTTGGAACATCAAATTTTTCTCTATCACATAAGAAACTTATTGGTAAATTCATACTCTTTTCTTTATCTCCTTGAATCCAAAATTCATTACTTAATAATTCTACCCATTTTATTGATATATTAAATAATTTAGTATTATGAGCTAAATCTGCACTATGGATTAAGAAATTTAATAATTCTTGTTGTTCTTCAAATTTATTACTTGCATTATTCGAAAATAATTCAAATTTTTTCTCATTTTTATCTTCATTAAATATTAATATTATTTTCGCCTTTATTACACTCATTACTTTTCCATGAAATATCATATCTGTTGATAATATTTCTCTTATCATTCTTTTTCTTATTATTTTTCTTTCATTATTATTTAATTTTTCAAAAATATCATTTTCTTCTTTTTTTAAAGTTTGAAATAATTTACAAGAATGGAAATTTTCCAAACAGCTTTTATCATTATAAGTAATAGCAATATCAGTATTAGCATTAATATGGAAATTATTATTTAAACCAGGATGACCTAAATCATGTCCTAAAGCAGCAATAAATATACTTAAAATATCTAAAATATTTGTATCACATATTTTTTCAGCTTGACTATTTAAAAAAAATAAACTGATTGTATGAGTAACATCAGATCCATGAAGTGCATTATGATATAATGTACTTTGAAAATATTGTCTACTTATATTATATAAGAATGTATCTAATTTATTTACTTGAATTATATTATTATTTATTAAACCAAATGCTCCTAAAATAATCTTTCCCATTATTGGTAATACATTATCATATCCTACTAAGGTATTTAATTGGAATATATTAAATTCTTTTGATAATATTTGATTTGGATTTATATTATTTTCACTTATTATATTATCTATCTTTGGAATAATAAAATTTTTTTGAGTTTGATTTTGAATTTCTATTTTTTCATTTGATAAACTTTGATTTGATTCTATTCTTGGCATCACTGATTTTTTTTTTTCAGATTGTGATTTTGTTTTTATTTCTATATTATTATTATATATATCTGGTATAATCACTATTTCTTTTAATTTTTTATTATTATTATGATATTTATTATTATAATTTATATCACTATTTGAAATTAAATTAAAAGTTGATGAAAATGGTTCTAATTGTGTTCCTTTTGCTTTTTTCATTGAAAAATCCATTGATTTAACTTGAGTAACATTTTTATATTGATTTTTTAAATTTAAATAATTATTATTTATTTGTTGATTTATTGTATTTAATGTTGGTTTATTTTGTAAAACTTGTCTGAAAGAATTTAGTTGTAATTTTCTTGAATTTTTTAAAATTTCATTGGGACTATATGAATAAGTTAAATTATCATTACTCATTTTCTCTTTATTTCGATGATATATATTTGAATTATTATATGATTTTAATAAAAAATTGGATTTCTTTAATTTAAAAGAAGGTATCTGAAGTTTATTTGAAATTTGTAAACTGTTTGAATTAATAATATTAGTTTTTTTATTCATTTGAATAACATCTTCATTATATTCATTAACAAAATCTACAAATTGTTTAAAATTAGGATTTTCTTGAGAATATTTTTCGATCTTTTCATTATCTTTAATTTCATATGTATAAAGAGAATGACTTGTTATTATTTTTATAACCCAACTTAAATCTTTTATTAACTTTCCTTGAGTTTTACTTATTTTATTTATAAATTTAATTGCCTCATTTATTATTGATATTACTCTTTCATATGGGGTTGTTATTATGTTTTCTTTATATAAATTTGTTGTACTTGTTGATAATGGAGATTGGTTTGACATTTTTTATATTATTTTTTTTTCTATTCGAAATGTATTTTATTTTTGAATAATATATTAATTTACATGAATTATTTAATTTTTGTATTAAAATTCTAATTGTATTTGAGAATATTATAAAATAGAAATCATTAATGGAACTCAAGAATTATTAAATATTATTTTTAGGATAATTAATATTAATTTGGAATTAGGACAAGAAAAAACAAATATAGAGTAAAAATAACAATGATTTATTAGTTTTTGTTTGATTTTTTTACAAATGAATTAATTTACAAATCTCATTCTTTATTTCTTTTAATGTTACTGGAACTTCATTTGAAAAAATTAGAAGTATTTTTAATTTATATGAAATTGATGAAAATAATGTTTTTGATGATGAAGATTTAAATGATTATATTTCTAATTCATTCAAAGTTTTATTAAAAGAAATGAATATTGATTGATATTGGATTACAATTATATTTAGCTGCAATTTTTTTTAAATCAATTTCAAAAGGAAAAAAAAAAATATCTTTAATTGATTTATTTCAAGGATTTAAATATATAGTCTTGGAATAATTATATGAGAATATAAATAGTGTTATTTGGTTTATAATATATGTCATAATTTTAAAATAAAAAATAAATAATCTAAAATTAATTTAATTGATTTTTTCAAATTAGATATTGTTGATTCATTATTTGAAATATCAGCAAAATTATTCTCTTGTGAACAATTTCTTCATTTTTATTCTATTGGAAAAACGATTGAAATAATTCTGATGAAATTCTAATTCCTTCATTAACAAAAACATTAACAACAATATCACTTAAAATAAACAATCTTTTAGAATATCAGAATTTAAATATAATGATAAAATCCCACTTATCATTTGATTTAATTGATTTTTTATATAATTAAAAAAGTCTGGAACTTTCTTCATATCTTCCTTTTGTTAAAATAACATTACTCTCATTTTTTTATGATTTTGAAACTTTATTATTATGATTAATTTCTATTATTTGAAATAACAGACTTAATGCTAATTTTAGGGCTGATGATTTAAAGTGATTTTATGTTTTCTTTTTTATAATATCAAATAAATATTTATGAATTTTATTTTATCAAAACTTTTCTCTCTTTAAATTGAGAAATTCTAAAATAAATACTTTTAATGATAGAGTTATTCAAGACTTCTTTTCTTTTATCAAAAATAATATCTTCAATTTATATTTATTTTTTCCCGTATAGCAGTTTTAAAAAACTTAATTAAATTATTATCAAATTCTCCTTTTTTTGTCATTTTTTTCCTTTCAAAACTTTTTCAAAATCTATATATAATTCTATATAATATAAAATACATGATTCTTTCATTTTTTTCAAATATGTTATATTTCCAATTCAAGAGTTGCTATTTTAACTTATTTAATTTTGTTTTTGAATTATTTTTTATTATTATTAATTCTAATTTTTAATTTTTGAAAACTAAATTAAAAAAATAAATTTTTAATTTAAAAAAATCTTTTCCTCAAAAAAATCCAAAAAAAATAATAACATAATTTAAATTAGAATTTAAACGGAAAGATATAAATTTCCTCTGAAAAAAAAATTATTATAAAAACCAAAAAATGAGTGACAAATACGAAAAGCAAGTATACTTAGCAATGTTAGCAGAACAATGTTCTCGTTATGAAGACATGATGGGATTTCTTGAAGAGATGGTAAAATCAAAATCAGAAGATTTATCATCAGATGAGAGAAACTTATTATCAATAGCATATAAAAATACAATAAGTTTAGATAGACAAGCAATAAGAACATTATTAGCATATGAATCAAAAGAAGCAAAAAAAGCAGAATCACCTTATTTAGAATATATTAGAGAATATAAACAAAAAGTACAAAAAGAATTAGAAGATTTATGTAATAAAATATGTGAAACAATAGATACTAATTTATTA
>JAEEGL014748173.1_pt1 | contig 19329 bp, 12 predicted proteins | sample 9134231 | NCBI WGS metagenome assembly JAEEGL01 (sample SAMN16246548, study PRJNA631951) | gut metagenome | biome: gut microbiome; feature: rumen; material: fiber-attached | host: Bos | place: Iran: Karaj | collected 2018-10
GTGATCCGGTATTTGCGCCCTGCAAGCTCCCTTATGCGGGGTACAATCCCGCATGTGCTCGCGGTGATGTTACGTCCGCTTATCCCTTTTCCCCGGCTGTCGGTGATTATATCGATAAAATCGGTAAAACTGTCGTAATTATCAAGCGGTTCCCCGCTTCCCATAACAACAACGTGGCTGACTCTTTCCCCGATATCGGCCTCGACCGAATAGATCTGGGCGGCCATCTCTCCCGCACTCAACCCCCTGACAAGACCATCCGTTGTCGATGCGCAGAATCTGCAACCCATCCTGCAGCCGACCTGGGAACTGATGCATACACTGTTCCCGTATTCATACCGAAGAAGCACTGTCTCTATAACATTCCCGTCCGATAATGCGTGCAGATACTTTCTTGTGCCGTCGATCTGCGATACCAGCGTCTTTACCGGGCGTACGGTGCCGATATAAAAATTCTCAGACAGCCTGCTCCTAAGCTCCTTGGTCAGATTTGTCATCTGCTCAGGATCATCGGCGCACTTGCTGTGCAGCCAGTCAAACACCTGGCCGGCTCGGAATTTTTTCTCGCCAAGGTTCTCCATAACTTTGCACAGATCGTCATATGTATATGCTCTCAGATCGGCTCGCTCATTCATTTCGTGAATTTCCCTATAAAAAATCCGTCGGTAGCCCCGTTTTCACCGTAAAGCTGTATATATCCTCTGTGTGCACTCTCGTATTGAAAAGCGTCAGGCAGGGAATCAAATATATCGACCGGCGTCAGATTGCATTCTTTTTCAACAAACTCAACATTTCCGAGATTCTCATCCTTCGAACACGTACAGGTACAGAACATGAGTGTTCCTCCCTTTTTCACGTATCTCGCAGCATTCTTAAGTATATCCCTCTGAATCCGCACCAGGCCCGGGATGGACTCTTCCGACAGATTGTACTTAATGTCGTTCTTTCTTCCCATGACACCCAGTCCCGAACACGGTACGTCTGCAATGACGATATCCGCAGTTTCTTCAAGGCTCTCATCATAGACCGTTGCATCTCTCTTTTGGACCTTTATATTGTCAAATTTGCACCTTTTCGCATTCTCGCATATCTTTGCGATCTTCTCATCCGACACGTCACAGGAAATTACGGTTCCGGAAGTTGCCATATCGGCGGCATGCATCGATTTCCCGCCCGGAGAAGCGCAAAGGTCGAGAACTGTGTCATTCTCCTTTATGCCTGCGACAATACATACGAGCATTGAGCTTATATCCTGAACACATATCGAGCCGTCCGCTACGGCCGGAATGCTCTCTATGTTGTCATAATCCTCCAGCACTATCGCACGGTCGCAAGTGTCCGATATGCGGCCGCCACTCTCTTTTAAAGCCTTCTGAACGGATGTCTTCGACAGATTGACTCTTGCCGTTATCGGTCTGATGCTTACCGACAGTTTGAGCAGTGTTTCGGCATTTTCCTCTCCCTGCTCTTTTACAAGCTTTTGAACTATCCATTCGGGGCACGAATAATAAACGGACAAATAAGCGATGGGATCTTTTGTCCTGTCAGGATAAGTGATATCGTTTTTGCTTCGGGATATGTTTCTGAGTACTGCGTTTATAAAGCCGGACAGTGCACGCACATTTGTCTTCTTGGCGATCGATACAGTCTCGGATACCGCGGCAAAATCGGTCACACCGTCCATGAAGAGCAGCTGATATGTACCCATGCGCAAGAGAGTGCGCACCTGTTTTTTCATTTTTTTTACGGGAACACTGCTGTAAATATCAAGGACATGATCGAGTGTTATCCTTCTCTCGATCACACCCTCTATGAGTCTCTTTAAAAAACTCCTGTCCTGCTTTTCAAGATACGAATACTTTGCAAGGAGTTCCTTAGTAAGATCGTTCCTGTATTTGCCGTCATCTGTCAGCAGAAGTGCTTCATATGCGATCTTCCTGGTGTCAGTCACGGCTCCTCCTGCCTCCCTGAGCTATGAGGATGAGCCTGATAAGCGATAGTATCGAAGCGGCTGCGGACGCAACATAGGTCATCGCAGCACTCCTTAACACCTTTTGTGCACCATCCATCTCGTTATCCGCAAGTATCCCCATTTCAGACAATGTAGCGAGCGCCCTCTTTGACGCATCAAACTCAACGGGGAGCGTAACTATCTGGAACAGAACACCGAATGAAAACAACAGAACGCCTATAAAGATCAGAGGTCTGAAGAAACTGATGATCAGACCCGCGATAACGATCCAAAGTCCGAACTTCGATCCGAAGTTGGCAACCGGAAGGATCGTACTCCTGATCCTGAGCGGGAAATACTCCTCATTATGCTGCATCGCATGTCCGCATTCGTGGGCTGCAACGCTTATCGCAGCAACACTTGGTGAATCAAAAACGGACTCCGACAGATTGACAACCTTCGTGCCCGGATTGAAATTATCGGTAAGATTCCCGGATACCCTGGCTACCGATACATCATATATTCCTTCTTTTTTCAGTATGGCGGCCGCCACCTGGGCGCCGGTCAAACCGGAGGATGCGGCAACTTTGGCATACCTGTTAAACGTGCTCTTTACTATACCCGATGTTATAAGGCAGAGAAGTGCGCCTATAAGCACAAGAATATAACTTCCGTCCATATAAAAACCGGGACTTATCATATTAGCGTTCATGATCCACCTTCCTTTGTATCAAATCACTGTCCGAGTACCATGCCTGTTTCTACACGGTTGCCGAGCAGAAAATCATGTACAGTCATCTCTTTTTTGCCTTCGGCCTGTACCGCCGTAAGAACGAGGGAGCCTCCGGCGCATCTGATCGTGATGTCATCCTTTGTCACTTTGGTGACTGTGCCGCATTCACCTGTCCCTTCATCCGGTACGGCATGGCATTTTTTGATCTTGAGCATCCTGCCGTTCAGATAAGTATATCCGCCGGGCCACGGAGAAAATGCCCTTATAAGCCTTTCTATCTGTTCTGCGCTTTTACCGAAATCGATGCAGCCCATCTCTTTCTTCAATATCCTTGCTTGTGTAGCCTTCGACTCATCCTGCGGTGTAAATGTCGCCGAACCGTTTTCTATCATATCAAGAGTATCAACGATAAGCTTTGCACCGGCACCGGCAAGTTTGTCGAAAAGCGTCCCCCCGGTCTCTTCAGGATCTATGGGGACGGTAACGGACGATATGATATCACCCGTATCAACGCCTTCGTTCATCTGCTGTATCGTAACTCCCGTCTCCTGCTTTCCGTCGGCTATTGCCCATTGTATCGGGGCAGCACCGCGGTATTCGGGAAGAAGCGATGCATGTACGTTAACGCATCCCTTCTTCGGTATATCAAGTATCTCTTTTGAAAGAATCTGTCCGAAAGCCGCCACCACATATATATCCGCATCTATACCACGGAGTTTTTCCGTCTCTTCGGCGTCCTTGATCTTATGAGGCTGTAATACACTGATGTTATGTGATACGGCATATTCTTTGACGGGCGAAGCAACAAGCTGTCCGCTTCTTCCCTTGGGACGGTCAGGCTGCGTGACGACAGCCGTTATCTCATGTTTTTTGCTTTCATATATCGACTCCAGGATTCTTGCCGCGAAATCCGGAGTACCCATGAACAGGATCTTCATTTATCTTCCTCTGTCTCTTCCTGCTGCTTGAGTATCTCGGCAAGTTCTTCGCTTGTAAGAAGCGGTCCTCTGACCTTCTCAACGTACATCATTCCGTCCAGATGCTCTATTTCGTGAAGAAGCGCCCTGGCAAGCAGTCCTTCCCCTTCAACCGTGTATTCGTTCATCTCGGCATCATAAGCCTTTACCTTGGCATAATTGGGTCTTGTGACTTCTCCGACTTTTCCGGGCACACTCAGACACCCTTCATAATCCGTCTGTTCTCCTGAAGTTTCAAGTATCTCCGGATTTATGAGTACAAGAGGTTCTTCCTGGTATTCCTCTCCTGCATCTATAACCGCGATCCGTTTTAAGATGCCCACCTGCGGTGCGGCAAGTCCTACACCTTCCGCGTCATACATCGTATCCAGAAGATCTTCTATCAGTTCTTTTGTACGTTCGTTCATTTCCCTGACCGGCTTGCATACCTTTAACAGGCAGGGATCTCCCAATTCTCTTATCTGACGAAGTGCCATCTTTCCTCCTTAATATCCGTTCATCGGATCAAGGTCAAAGCTTATCCTGACGTCTTTTTTTCTGTTCGTCTCACAATAAGCTTCAGCCCTGTCTTTGATATTTGTCAACAAATCCTCATCCCGGCTCTTTACATATATCATATGCCGGTAGATATCCTTCAGTTTCCGTATTGTTGCCGTAGTGGGGCCGATCACGGATACCGGGCCTATTATACCATTACCTAGCGTTTCTGCCAACGCACGGGCATAGTCCATGCCTTCGTTCTCAATCCTGCTCTCGATCATTATCGCAAGCATATGACCTGCCGGCGGATATGAAAGAAGCTTTCTGTATCCGATCTCCTCTTCGTAAAATGCCTCGTAGTCCTGTGTGACAGATGCCTGTATTGCGTAATTCTCGGGCCTGTATGTCTGTATTATCACTTCACCGGACCGCTCGTCCCTCCCCGCTCGCCCCGCGGCCTGGACAAGAAGCTGGAAAGTTCTCTCTCCTGCCCTGTAATCGTTGGCATTTAGGGACATATCGGCAGCCAGTATCCCGACGAGCGTCACATAAGGAAAATCATGGCCTTTTACTATCATCTGGGTGCCGACGAGTATATCGGCTTCACGGTTGGCAAATGTCGAAAGGATCGATTCATAGTCGCCTTTTTGCCTCGTGGTATCCGCATCCATCCGGAGCACGCTTGCATACGGGAACATCGACCTTAACTGCTCCTCTATTGCCTGTGTACCCGTACCCGTTCCCATGGCACCGATCAATTTGCTCCCGCATTTACTGCATTGTTTCACATCACTCTGTTCAAAGCCGCAATAATGGCATTTAAGGATACCGTTCCTGTGCCTTGACAGGGTAACATCGCAATGCGGGCATTTTACACTCTCACCGCACGCCCTGCACGATACAGATCCGGACAATCCTCTCCTGTTCAGGAAAAGCATCACCTGTTCCTTTTGCAGAAGTCTTTGCTCTATCCCTTCCTTCAGTTGTCTCGAAAAAATGCTCCGGTTACCCTCTTTCAATTCCTGACGAAGATCAACGACCCTGACTGCAGGGAGCGTCGCCCCCTTTGCACGCTCCTTAAGAGTATACAGCTTATACTTTCCGCTCTTTGCGGCACTGTATGACTCAACGGACGGAGTGGCACTTCCGAGTACAACCGATGCATTATGAAGCTCGGCAAGCTTTACTGCAACCTCACGCGCGTGATACCTGGGCATCTGGTCGCTCTTATATGTATGTTCATGCTCCTCGTCGATCACGATCAGCCCGATGTTGTCAAAGGGTGTGAAAAGCGCAGACCTGGGGCCGATCATGATGTCTATCTCATGCTTTTTTGCTCTTTCGAACTGGTCGTATCTTTCCCCGTCGGATAGTCTGGAATGAAGCGTCGATACTCTGTCCCCAAACCTTTTGTAAAATCTCATAACTGTCTGGTATGTCAGGGATATCTCGGGAATGAGCACGATTACCTGCCTTCCCAATGCCACAACACTGTCTATCAGTTCCATATAGACTTCCGTCTTTCCGCTTCCGGTAATGCCGTGCAGCAGATATGTTGTTCGTATCCCGCTTTTGTACTGAGTGATAATATCGTCAGCTATCACTCTCTGTTCGCCGTTGAGTGTGACCGGGGCTGACGGAGCTGACGGACTTACAGTATTCCTGTAAACACGCTCATTAACAACATCTATGACCTTCTGCTCGCAAAGCGCACGTATCGTTGCCGGGGAGATATTCAGTTTTCCGGTGACAAGTCTGTAATCTATCGAATGCTCTTTTATCAGTTCCGAAAGGAGTCTGGCCCTGGCAACCGTTGTTTTCTTACTTGTGTACTCTTCAAGTTTTTTTCGTGCTTCATCATCTGAAAGAGCAAGAACAACATCTCTCTTTTCGGCTGCCTTTACGTTCTTCTTGATCGGAAGGACCGTTGAAAGCGCACGGTTCATAGTGGACCCGTACCTGGATTTCATCCAGTATGCCAGCATTATAAGCTTCTGTTCGACGAGAGCGTCATCGGATGTGACGGAGATTATATCCTTTATCTTTGAAGGATCAACGGTTGTAGTGTCCCTTATCTCAAGAACAAATCCGTTTATCTGACGGTTCCCTTTCCCAAACGGAATAAGGACCCGGTCACCGACTGCGACCGACTCCGCCAGTTCATCCGGGATCCTGTAAGAAAATGTCCGGTCCAGATTCTCATGTGTTATATCAACGATTATATCGGCAAATCTGTTATTCATTATCCCAAAATACGAAAAGCTCCTCCGCCCGGGGAGGAGCTTTTCCTTCATTATGTTCTATTTCTTTGCTTCTTCCACGGTACCGAACAGATCCCTGTACCATGAGAGCGCCTCTGTATATGCATCATAAACAGGTGCTTCCTTGATGTTGTACACGATCATCTGTCTTGAGAGTTCAGACCACGAAGCGAGCTCATAGTTCTCAATAAAGTCGAGAACCTTGGCCATGTTACCCTTCTTGTCAACAAGCGCTTCTGTTATCTCCTTGGAAACGTTGACCATCGCAAGTGCTTCCTTCATAGGCTTGTCAAGGATTATATCAAGTACCGAGAACAGCCCCATCAGGAACAGTTCTGATGAAAGCGCCGCCATCTCGAATGTAGGTGCGAGATTCTCGGCAAACTTAGCACGAAGGAGTGAGAGTCTTGTGATCTCGTTGGGCTTGTCGGCACACAATTCGTGGGAAACGACCGCATTGATCCACTTCTTGAGTTCCTTCTGTCCGAGCATTGCAGCAGCATGTCTGATCGATGTGATCTCCGAATTGACCGCCATATGATTGACCATACGCAGCAGCTCTATGACAAGTGCCGTGTCCCTTCCTATTATGTCCGCCGCCTTCGTAAGTTCGAAATCCGGATTGTTGACGATCTTCAGAAGTTCTATGTAATTCACCTTCAAAGGAGCGACCTTTGTGGTACCCTTCGTGACGGGAAGCCTGTAGAAGTCTCCTTCGTAAAGCGAGTATGCCTGGCCCTTCGAAAGTTGCTCATAATCCTCGAGCGAATCAACATTTACGGCTATGAGCTTCATGTCCGGATAAACCTTCGAGAAGAAATTCTTGGCAGCGTTCATGTCAAGTTTCTTGTAATCAAGCATTATATAGTCAAGGAGCCCGAGTATCGGACCATACTCCTTAAACTGTTCGATGGCAAGATTCCTGATCGCGAGCTTGTACTTCATAAACTTCAACTGCTGTAGTCTCTTTATGTACATATCCTCAGGCGGTACACTGTGATCAAACAGGAGCACTACCTTATCATGAGGCATCGAACAGCTCTCTTCTATGGGGGAAAACATTGAGATCTTGGACAGTTCGACAAACACTTCCTGATTATCCGAAAGTGTTCCTGCACCCAGGCTTTCTACAACTTCAAGTCCGAGTATCGCCCCTGCTCCGTCCAAAGCACCGGTACCGAGCATGCTCGGGTTGAGCAGATAGTTCTGTTTCTGCGCGAACACCGAATACGCCATTACCGCCGTATTTTCATCAAATAAAGGAATTAATGTTGCAAGCATTTTACTCTCCTCCTTTTTCCTGTCTTTATAATATCAGAAACCGTATGATTTTCCAACATATAAATCACGCGGTGTTTTCTTTGAGAAATCTTATATATGCCGATTTGGTAAGAGGTCTGGAATAATAGAATCCCTGGATCTCATCAACCCCCATCTGTCTGAACGATTCAACCATTTCCTCCGTCTCGATTCCCTCGACAAGCACTTTCATGTTCATATTCCTGAGCATCTCTATGAGATTTTTGATGATGACGTGGTTTCCTCCGCTCTCTTCCATAAGAACGAACACACGGTCAAGCTTTACTATGTCGAGCGGAAGTGAAGCTATTCTCATCAGATTTGAATAACCCGTTCCGAAATCATCAAGCGAGAATGAGAAACCGTGTTCCGAAAGTGCCTGTATGTTACGATAAAGTTTGGACTGTGAATAACCGCTCGCGGTTTCCGTGATCTCCAGGTTCAGTTTTGACGGAGCAACCCTGTATTTTTCACACAAGCCTATGATCTCTTCGGCAAGATCACTTCTGAGGCACTGCATGACTGAAAGGTTGATCTCAATATATTCCACTCCGAGAGGTTCAAAGTCTTCCGATGCGATGAACTTGACAACCTCTTCGAGGACGAACGAACCTATGGCATGTATCGCGCCGCTCTTTTCCGCGATCGGTATGAACATTGACGGTGAAATATAACCGTACTTGGGATCGCGAAGGCGAAGAAGAGCTTCCGCTGATGTAAACTTTCCGGTCTTCGTATCATATATCGGCTGGTAGAACACCGAAAAATAATGATTTGAAAGAGCCCGGTCGATGATCGTGGTCATTTCCTTTTTCATCGTGAACTCTTTTGTATCGGTAATGCTTGATGCCGATACTATCCTTCCGTCCGTCTCGGCCAGATCCAGATCCGAGATCAGCATGAAAAGTGCATTGACATCCGAAATGTCTTCCGGACAGTTCACAAGACATGTATTTATCTCAAGTTCAAAATCGGCGATCTCCATCTTGATATTCTGACGTATCGACCGGCTGATCTCCTCGGTTATCTCATGGGCAAAACCGAAATTTTTCTTCGACAGTTCTATGGCAAACTTGCCGTCACCGTTGTAATAACACATGAACTGAGCGTGATATCTTTTCATGATACGGAGTATCTCACCCGACATCGGCGACATCATCCTGAGCATCGCATCGTATCCGACCATCCTGAGCGCATACTTGTAATTGACGATATTGATCAGAACGATATCCATCTGCTTGCCGCTCTTGAAATTGGTATCCATATCTTCGGCAAACACTTTATACGTATGCATTCCGGTCGCAAAGTCTATCGAATCCTCTACTCTTCTGTTAATGAGCACAAGCCCGAGGATACATATGGTTATGACAAAGCAGATGATATGATGTCCGGGGATGAACAGATTAAAAGCCGCACCGATAAAGACTATCCATAGCGGTGCCATCAGGACATAATACCGCCTCTTATCGATCGGCCTGACATATTTCCTTACAAACACACCCGTGATCAGCATATATACTACGAAAATAAGTATACCCAGATAGAACCCCCAATGCTTCAAAAGTTCTCTGTCCGGACCGATCTCGAATACGACAGGAGAATAAAAATTGACGACAAGAAGGACCACGTTGATTAAAATGGGCACGATGCAGAGGAATGTCTTGATCCGCAGTCCCGAAAGTTTATGCCACGTATCTGTTGTCGCAAGAGTATAAAGAAGAAACAACGGCGGAATAACGGACAGGATAAGATAATACGCAAAATTGACGTTTATGAATCTGAAATCCGATACTTCGCCAACTGACGCAAATCTCACACGCGTTGCATCACATGCGGCGGTAAAGATCGTTGCCGTAACTATCAGTGTCATTATCCGCACCCTGTATGTTCCGTGAACACTCGTGCGGAAATAATACACCACTATTACCAAAAGCAGTATGAGCGCACAATAATCATATGCTGCCACATCATGTCCCATAACGGTCTACCCCATCAGAATGAATCTGATAAACTCCTTTTTCTCAAGTGGTCTGCAAAAAAGATATCCCTGCAGATAATTGCAGCCGAGCTCAACAAGGCGATTCTTCATCTCCTCGTTCTCAACACCGACTGCGACGGGATCTATCTCGAGATCACGTATCATCCTTATGCTTCCTTCAAACACGGCATGATTGTCATCTCTGAGTCCTTCCCTGACAAAATTGCGGTCGAGTTTTATCCCCGAAAGCGGCATCTTTGCGATACGTTCGACCTCAAAAATGCCTGCACCGAAATCGTCCATAAATATGCCGAACCCCACCTGGGCAAGTGCGTTTATGTTATCACACATCTTTTCGAATACTTCCTGATTGTCAACATCGGTTATGTTAAAACAGATGCTCTTGGCCTGAACATTGTAATTCCTGATCGTTGACAGCAGTACCGGCAGAAGATCCGACCACATACACTGTACAGGCGAGAGATTCACTTCCACGAATTCCATTCCGAGAAGAAGGAAATCGGGCATTGATATGAATCTGCAGACTTCTTCAATGACAAATGTCGTTATCGCATGTATCGAATTGACCTTCTCCGCTTCGCTTATGAGAAGATCGGGACTGATCTGGCCGAAATCCGGATCATTGAGGCGCAGGAATGCTTCAGCCCTGACAAATCTGTTATCTCTGATAGAATAAACCGGTTGGAAATGCAGGTCGAACAATTTCTCATTAAAGGCCCTGTCAATGATCTTAACGACATCACGGCGCAGTTCGAATCTCTTTTTGTCAAACAGTTTCTCGGCATATCTGAGTTCTCCGGTGTACGTTTCCTTCTCGAGTCTTCCGTCAAACGCAACAAGGAAATCCGGATCGTCAATGTCCTTGGGAAAATTGATGAAACAGACGTTGTTCATGACCTTGACAAACATATCCCCGACCTGTGCTTCCCTCGAGAGCACCGAATTGATACCCTGCGCGATCGTAAGCATATCTTTTTCGTAACGCTCATCGGTAATGGTGGCAAACCTTCCGCCGCCGAGATAATAAAGGTCTGCATCTATGCGGTTATCGCCTGTCCACTTTTCCAGTGCTCTTGCCGTATCATTTATTATGCTCTGGACCGTAAAAAAACCGAGCATTTCGATAAGCGCATTGTAGTTGGTCATTACCGACAGTGTGATCCCGACGGGTGCGTTCAGTTCCTTATACTTATTCACATCCGTAACATAAGCATTCATTGAGAACAGGCCTGTCGAACCGTGCATCCTCTCTTCCGGAGACTGAACACCGAATACTGTCATCAGAAATGCAACTGCCGTAAAATACATCTGAACATAATACATGGGATTAAGCGCCTGTATTATGCTGGCAACCACCGACATGACAAGCACCATGAAAACGCTGAACATTTTACGGAACGAGAAAAGTTTACGGTATCTGAAAAGTTCGATGTACCCGACCATTGCATACATATAAGATACGGCATAAAGAGTATAAAAGATCGGTCCCCTTTGATATATACCGTTTGCGTCAATAGAGAACACGAGCTTTGTAAACGGATTTATCACCACAAGCAGAAGCGTTATAAGGATTATCGGCACCTTATATATATGCTCCAGGACGGGCCGCTCACTTATCTTATGCCATATGCCTATCATGGCAAAAAGATATCCGCAGAATATCACGGAAAACATGGTGGCGCCCCACAAATCCAATGTATTTGTAATATACCCCAACACATTGTATCCGCCACCGAGCTGTTCCACATAGACAGCGCCGATATCCGCTCCCGTCGTCAGAATTATATCGCCCAAAAGCACCAGTGCCCATCTGTTGACACGGCCTCTTGTCATCTTACGCATCACAAGGGAGACAAGTATGAGTGCCTCGACTATCAGGGCACAATAATCAAAGTAAATAAATCTAATCAACTTTCAGGCTTTCCTTGCTGATCTGTAGTATTTTGTCCTTCATCTCGGTCTCAATACGAACGAGTTCGGTTTCGGCAGCCTGTCTCTTGGCCCTGCCGTCAGCCTGTATCTGCATGACCTCATCGAATGTTTCGATCAACATCCTGTTTGTGGTTGTCAGTGTCTCTATATCCACTATGCCGCGTTCACTCTCTTTTGCGGATTCAACCGATGCGATCTTGAGAGCCTCGGCATTCTTCTTGAGAAGCTCATTTGTCATATCAGTCACTTCACGCTGGGCCTTTGCGGCATCCTGTGAATGATCGAGGCCGATGGCAATGACCATCTGACTCTTCCACAGCGGGATCGTATTGACGAGCGTGGACTGGATCTTCTCGGCCATAACGGTATCATTACTCTGTATCAGACGGATCTGCGGAGCCATCTGCATAGAGATGTTACGTGTCAGTTCGAGATCGTATATCTTTTTCTCGAATCTCTCGATCATTGAAGCATAATCCCTTGCAGCCTGAGAATCTTCCTGAAGCCCTGATTCTTCGGCCTTGGCAAGCAGTCTCGGAAGTTCCTTCGTCTTAGCCTCCTCGAGTTTTTTCTTGCCTGCTATTATATAAAGGCTGAGCTGCTTGAAATACTCGAGGTTTTCCTCATACATCTTATCAAGCATGGCAACATCCTTGAGAAGTACCTGCTGATGTCCTTCCATTGCTTTTACGATCTTGTTGACGTTTACTTCCGCCTTGTCGTATTTAGCTTTGAGCGATGTCAACTGGTTGCTTCCCCTTTTGAAAAGGCCGAGAAATCCGCCCTTTTGCTCCTCAACGGAGAACCCTTTAAGTTCCGTTACAACTCCGGTCAGCATGGATCCTATCTCACCCATGTCTTTTGTTTTGACGCTCGCAAGAGCACCCTCGGAAAAATCGGCCACGTTTTTCTGCGCAGCCGCTCCGTATTGAAGAACAAGCTGAGAATCAGTAATGTCGATCTGCGACATGAAGTTTTCGACCTGTGCGCGATCTTCCGGCGAAAGATCGGCTTCATCCGTCTCAACTATCTCGGCTTTCTGAGGTGTGTTCAGAAGGCCTGCAAGCGGATCGCTTTCCGCTACGGCTCCTTCAACAACCTGTCCTTCAACTACCTGTGCATCGATAACTTCACTCATTTTTTATCTCCTTTCGCTCCGGTCTCCATTCCGTTTGTCAGTCCCTTCTGCACCAGCATGGTCTTAAGCACCTGCGCATCGGTCGTAACATCAAGGACCGAATCTTTGAATAATTTATTTAGCAGCTTACTCAATGCCGAATTGATCGTATCGAGTGTGTTTTCTATATCCTGTTTTGCCGAGAGAATCTCTTTACCCGGTTCACTGACCCCGTCATATTCCCTGTAAGCGTTTACAAGTTTCTCCGCGGTGGGAAGATAATAGTCCATAAGCTCATGTATACGCGACATCTGCTCGGGGTGTTTCTTGACGTTAAAGAATATCTCCTTCAAAAGCCCCTCAAGACGGTCAAGCTTTGCGGTGATCTCCACTCCCGGTATATCAGCATTGAGGCGGTGAAACTTTGCGATATAATCATTACCTTCCCTTATCATACCGGACAGTTCCGCGGATTCTTCTGCCGACAGTGTCGGGAACTGTTGCTCATCCTCTCTTCTTGCGGTCGTATCTATGATCTCAGGGCCGGGCCCCGTTTTCTCAAGTTCAAGATAATGCTCGAACACTTCATCTGTCAGTATGAATGTTGTGGATCCCCTGTCAAACCGTCCCTGTGGAAAATATCCGGCATCTACCAGTTTCTTAAGGTCACGCAACACCCTCCGCTCATTCCTGTTTACCGAAAGAGCAAGCGTTTCGATATCGATATACTGTCTTTTTCCTATCGCGCGCGCATATCTGGATGCAAGGGCCGACATGTTGCCCCTGCGAATCCCTTTTATAAGCAGGGCTGAAAAAACAGCTATCAAGGCGACGGAAACCGCGATCGTACCCCCGGACAGTACGCCCGTGATAATACCGGTGATGCCCGCCTTCATAAGCGCCACTCCCGAAACTCCGAGACCTATGCCCCCGGTAATCTTCAATGCGGTCGAGCCTGAACCGGCATCATGATACGGAAAGCCAAGCTCCGTCGCAGGAACGGCTTTTGACCTTGCCGTCTGCCTTGCTTTTCGGGCCTCTGCACGCTCGCGTCTTTCCTGCTCCATTCTCTCACGGACCTGCGCACGCTCAGCATGAAGCTGTCTCTGTGCTCTTGCTGTATGTGTGGTGCCCGAGAAATCCTCTTTTCTCTTGGAGAGCGGTACCGCATCGGAATGTCCGACGGCTTCGTTCATCTTGTCGCCGATATCATCGAGAAGATTGTCCACTCCCTCTACGATGACATTGTTAAGGCTTGTCCAATTGTTGTTTTCGATCCCTTCGTTAAGGGCCCGCTCAAGCTCCTTACCGAAGCCCGATCTCTTATCGGCCATCTCTTATTGATCCTTCCGTCCATGTGTAAGCGGCGGTTTCATGACATCAAGTTCTTCCTCGGGAATGACTCCCCCGTCATCGAACGCGTATCTTAAGCTGTCGGACCCGCTGTTATAGACATACAGTCTTTTGTGCTCGGCTCCCTCTGCATCCGAAACCGTAAGCATATAGAACACATCGAAAGAATTGTCCCTTCTTACCATAAAACCTTTATATAAAAAATCCTTAAGCGTCTCTCCGTCTTCCCGCGGCCTGTAAAGACGTTTTACGGCATCCGATAACTGTGCCGCTGACTTGCCGCACAACAGGAATATCTCATTCGCATCGGCCGCCCTGCTTTTCCCTTTATCATAGTTATAGCAGCGTATATCGGGATCATCACCGTTATTCGGATATGTAGCGAACGTGCATGCAAACTGTATATACTCATATGACGTCAGCGGATATGATATCAACTCATGCCACGAACCTTCCTGCACGGGCATATCTGCGTATTCAAGTATCTCATCGGATATCCTTGCATTAAGATCGTTGATCCCCGGAACATCATCGGCAAATGAACCGAAGTACAAAACTTCATCGATTTCGTTGCGTTTGGCTTCATCACCGTCTTCAGCATCCCCTCCGTATACTCGCATAAGTTCAACAAGGAAAGGCATACCTTCCATCTTATCCGTAGTCAGTTTATCGGCCGGACGCACTCCCGTTATCTCATAGTGGAACAGCGCAGATGTGGTCGTATCCCTTGTATTGGATCTCATAGTATATATAAAGCTGACCGTTTCTTCCTGCGTATCACTGTCAACAAGCGCAACTTCCATCTCCATCGATCCGTCGGAATACTGCGTCGCCCTTCTCAATTCCGGCTCCGACATTCCGCGGTCACCCACATGGAATCTGTACATAAGGTCATTGCTTATCATGACGTGGGGGGCTGCACCCCCTTCATCCGCAAACGTCTCCCCGGGGATCTGCGGAATATCCCTAAGTTTTCCGAACATCGCATATATTACTTCATCCACAATCGCCGGGGCAACCTCGCAATAATCCGCTACCCGGTCTATTCCCATCCTCTTGTCGTTACAGTTGCAGACATACATATGAACACAATGCCAGACAAATTCCGCACTGTCCTGGTCATATGCCTTCTGCTGCTCGACACAGGTCATATTGATAGCATCGCAAAGTCCGACCATATCGGATACCTCTGCCGGAAGACTTGTAAGATCAAGCGTCTTGGATGTCTTCATGGTCTTATTGCCTGTAACGGCTTCCTCAGTCTCCTGCTCTTCGTCCGCGCCATCCCCGGATCCATCCTTGGCACCGATCAGGACCTGGCCTTCCTGCATGGGGTCAACTTCCCCGAAAGTGCTTTTCTTGGCGATGCCGGGATCGGAACATGCACACAATCCGAAAGCCGTTATCGATATGATCAGTATCGCTAAAAATCCACTCTGTTTCTTCATTACTCAAACATGACCATCCATCTGAACATACATTGTTTATTTTAGCACAATTTCACTGTTTGTAAAATACAAAGAACACAGGTGATATCCCTGTGTTCTTGGGTGTTTAAGCGTTTCTGACACTCGTTATTCCTGCATGAGCTTTGTAAACTCTTCTTCCGGTTTGGGGCGGCTGTAATAGAATCCCTGTATGGCCGTACATCCCATCGATGCAAGAAGATCCGCCTGTTCCTTGGTCTCTACGCCTTCGGCAATGATATCAAATCCGAGCTGCTTGGTCATGTTGACTACGGCCGAGATGATTATGTTTCCCCGGTCCATGTTCCTGCCGTTCTCCTCACCCCGCAAAAACCCCATGTCAAGCTTGACTATATCTATCGGAGCATCCTTAAGGAGATTAAGCGATGAATATCCACTTCCGAAATCATCCATGTTGATCTTAAATCCCATTTCCTGTATGCGTCGGACGCGGTCAAATACTTCGCTCGTATCGCCTACATATGCACTCTCGGTTATCTCGAACTGTATGAACGGTTTCGCATTGGGATAGTTGTTTCCGAGTTCCTCCATGTAAGAAACAATGCTTTCATCAAGAAGAGATATCCTTGATATATTGACGGATACCGGGACCGCCCTCAGTCCCTGCCGGATCCATCCGGATACCGTCTCAAACGATGTCTTCCACACATATCTGTCCAACTCCGTAATGTAACCGTTCTTCTCAAATACCGGTACAAAAACACTCGGGCTGACTACAGACGAATCGGACCTTATCCACCTCGAGAGTACTTCGGCCCCGATCATGCTTCCTGACGAATGGTCATACTTGGGCTGGTAATAAAGCACGAACTCCCCTTTTTCCATGGCGGACTTCATCTTCTGGGTTATCTCCGCTTCAAGGAACATGCTCTTGGACATCTCATCGGTATAGAAGATGTATGTGTTCCTGCTCCTGTCCTTACTCGTTCTGTAAGCATATGTCGCGTATAAAGTTGCACGTGCTATCGTCGTGTTCAGATTATCGATCCTGAATATTCCGAACTTCATGGATATGGGATAATCGAGTCCGAGGTGCGAAACAGAAAGCTGTGTATCCTTTTTGAACTTTTCCAGATTCTCGGGGGTGTCTTCAAACAGGCATCCGAACGCTCCTGCGCCCATTCGTCCGCATACACCTCTTTTGTCGCAAAACTCCTGCAATACCTTTGCAACATATGAAATAACAAGGTCTCCTCCGGTATTGGTATAAAGGTCGTTAATACCACCGAGTCCGTTGATATCACCTATCACGAGAAGATACTTACGATCGGGATTATCCGCAACAACTCTGGTAGCCGCCTTGAACAACCCCCTCTGGTTATACAGTCCTGTAAGGGAATCGAAAGCCATCTGATTCTTCATCTCGTCATTGAGATAATGAACGCAGTCCTCTATCCTCGAATAACCGTTTGCAACGGCACAGACCATTTCATAACAGCTCCTGTATCCGCATGCCTGGCAGTTAAGTTCCTTCTTGACTTTTGTCGTTTTGTGCATCGACTCGAATATTTCTTCGACCACATTATCGGGAACCGAACATTTCTGACGGTAGTTTTCCTCTCCGTCCCACTCGAAATCTCTCGTATTGAGGAACGAATATTTCTCTTCGAGCCGCCTGTACCTTTCATCCGGAGAAATGTCCGCATCGGATTCGCTGCTTAACGATTTCTCATATGTCTTCGCATATTCTCTCACGCTGTCATGGATATCCAGATCTTTCCTGTCGATCGCCGGTCCGTCTATACATCCTGTCCTGCAGTGATCGACCGTGACCATCGTCGGATGATTTTCCCTTGCCAGGATCAAAGGCGAGTTCAGTACCTTTTCAAATTTCTGATCTATCCCCGGAGTGACTTTGAACAGCAGATTGGGGGCAAAATACGTGGAAACTATGTTGGAAAAAGCGGCATTTTCACACAGAGCGCTTCCCATACCGTTCCATTCGATCTCAAATCCGGCATCATAACCTGAAATATCCGCGTCGCCTATCTTGGCAAGGAGACTCGAAAAACCTATAAGATAATTGATGTTCCTGCCTGAATTGTATGAACTGAATTCATCATATATTGCCGTACACGGCGACAGAAGCGCAAATCTTCCCGAAACATCCCTGTACTTGCGGTAAAATATCGCCGCGCACACATTCGGGAGCTGTACCGGAATAAACTTCTCGAGAGCATCGGGGGCATACCGCGATACATAATTTGAGAATCCCGGGCACGTATGGGCAAAGAACCTGTCACACTTTCCGTCCTCACCGAGATTATCGTGAAGGTATTTAGCATGGCAGAAAATGCTTATATCCCCGCCCACGGATCCGTCAAAAACAGCCTTTGCACCAAGGCTTTTCAGATATCCGAATACGTTCCTCGCTCTTTTCTCACCATAGGCCACCATAAATGTAGGATCGACTATGACAGAGATCTCATTTCCCCTTTTGAGATCCTGCAGGAATTCATCGAGACTGTCTTTGTATTCCCTGGCATCGTGAAGACATTCCCTGATGCATCTGCCACAGTGGATACAGTTCCTGTCTGAGACGTCGATACTGATCCGGCCGTCATCGTTTGCCGAAACATTGGCACCGACAGCCGGGCAGACATGAACACAATGGTTGCAGGCAACACATCTGTCATTCGTATATATCATTCCGTCGTTATATCGTCGCATTTTATCCTCTTTATTCAAATACCAGTATGAGCATAGTCTGGTTCAGATGTCTGTACGCAAACTGTTCACCATGTCCGCTCACACCTATATAATTCCCATAATCGGCCTTCAGAAAATCATTGAACTGCCCCATCTGCCCTGTCTCCGTAAAATACTTGATCCTGGAAAAGCAGTTGATGACAAAAGAAAAAGCCGGCTTTTCTATAAACGTATGTACTCTCTTTGACGTATCCTTCCATACATCTTCAAGCGGATCGAGAGGATCAAGAAGTATAACCCTTGTCTGATTGTATATCCTTGAGAAAAAGACCATGCTGCCGTCCGGGCACTGTTCCCTGACGGCTATGATATTCAGGTCATCGTTTTCCATTCTTCCCACGGGGTGGAAGAATGAATTGGCACCGAGCTCATCCTCCGGTATCTGCATGGCCGATGCGACAACGCTGGTAGCATGCTTGTGATCAAACTCATAAACCTTTCGTGCATCACAGTCAACATCGGTAGCCGTAAAGAAATGCTCCGTGGGACAGAACATGTTCTCCTTAATGATGCCGACCTTCCCGTTATCATTATGAATGAACGCAAATACACAGGCATCCATATACAGTATCCCGTTAAGCGATACGGCTGACGGTTTATCGGGATTGGTCGCAACAGCAGCCGTGCTCCCGCAAAGCGGTATGTCGGTGTCTCCCATCGCCTCGTGGAATGTATCCATCACAAGTTCTTCGCAGTTACCTATGGAAGCGTTGAATTCCAGGCAGACGGTATTCTCCGCAGGCACGGCATCGAGTGCATTTCTGATCGAATCCGCTGATCGTCTCGGGAACCTGCTGACCTCAAAAAGAACCCCGGATGACACCGTCAGTCCCGAAGTTACGGCCATAACACTGAGTCCGACCCTGCCGACTCCCTCAGGACAGTAAAGTGTATCGGAAGTCATACCGATCACCGTGGCATCGGGAAATGAATTGGATAACATACGTGAGTACCAGCCGAAGTTGGCATTATCCGATGTGAATATGACAAGAGAAGGCTTGATAAGCTCTCCGTTTTCCTTGAGCCGGTCA
>JAEEGL017132126.1_pt1 | contig 19329 bp, 17 predicted proteins | sample 9134231 | NCBI WGS metagenome assembly JAEEGL01 (sample SAMN16246548, study PRJNA631951) | gut metagenome | biome: gut microbiome; feature: rumen; material: fiber-attached | host: Bos | place: Iran: Karaj | collected 2018-10
ATTCAAAGAAAAAGCAATTGATATGATGCTTGAGTATGATAATATTCATATCTACAGCTTTACAGAGGCGCTGGATATTACAACTGACCTTGATAATTACAGAGATGTGGCTCATTACAACCAGGATGTCAGCTATTGGATAATTGAGAGGATAGCTGATGGTGAAGAATACTCAGGGGGAGAATTTACAGGAAATACTGCATCTGAGTACAGAATAACAAAGGATAACAAGGCTGCTTATCTTGCAGCCGAGAAAGAACTTTTAGAAAGCTTTGACTACAATTCATTACTTGATGATGAGGACTGATTATGTGCGGAATAGCGGGACTTTGCGGATATAACAACAATGGTGAAAAAAACATAAAGCGCATGACTGACAGGCTTGTTCACAGAGGCCCTGACAGCAGTGGAATCTGGAACAGCCCCGGTGATACAGTGTGGCTTGGACACAGAAGACTGTCAATCCGTGACCTTTCTGAGAACGGATCACAGCCCATGATATCAAGGAGCGGAAGACTTGCAATTGTTTATAACGGCGAGATCTACAACGCTGATAAACTTTCAGATCTTCTTATCAGCAAGGGATATGTTACAGGCTTTAGAGGAACTTCTGACACAGAGGTACTCCTTGAAGCGATAGAACACCTTGGACTTACTGAGACACTCAAATTCTGTAAGGGAATGTTTGCTCTTGCAGTTTATGACCTTGAGACACACGAGCTTAGCCTTGCAAGGGACAGAATTGGTGAAAAGCCGCTCTACTACGGCTTTGTGAATGGCAACTTTGTATTTGCTTCTGAGATTTCAGCTATAAAAGCAATTGAGGGCTTTAAGAACAGAATATTCGAGGAAGTGCTTAATATCTATTTCTGTCATGGATATATTCCGGCGCCATATTCAATCTATCAGGACATCTATAAGCTTGAGCCCGGAACAATACTCAGGATTTCAGCACCTTTTTCTTATTTTAAGCCGGTTCACGCTGATGATGATCTTGGCGAAATTAAGGGAGTTCAGAGATCAGGCGGAGCTTACAGCTTTGAAACCTACTATGATATAGCTAAGGTTGCAGAAAACGGACAGGCAAATCTCTTTAAGGGAACTGAGGAAGAGGCAGCTGACGAGCTTGAAAAGAGGCTTAAGGAGTCAATTCGCGGCCAGCTTGTATCAGATGTGCCGATTGGTGCGTTTTTGTCAGCAGGCATTGATTCAAGTACCGTGGCAGCCCTTATGCAGGAGGTAAGCTCGGAGAAAATAAAGACCTTTACCATAGGAATGGATGATTCTGCCTATGATGAGGCAGTTGCTGCAAGGGAGATTGCAAAGCATCTTGGAACAGAGCATACTGAGCTTTATATCACTGAGGATGACGCCAAGAGTGTTATCCCGAAGCTTGCTTCCATTTATGGCGAGCCTTTTGCGGATTCATCACAGATTCCTACATATCTTGTAAGTAAGATGACAAGGGAGCATGTGACGGTATCTCTCTCCGGAGATGGCGGAGATGAGCTTTTCTGCGGATACAGAGCCTACGAGTCAGTTGACAGGATCTGGAATAAGATGCACAAGGTTCCTGTAGGAATGAGAGCAGGTGCAGGAAAAATGCTCCAGCATTCAAGAGCAGCAAAAAGAGATGAGGTTTTAAGGGACAAGGCAAGACTTCTTCAGGCTAAAAGCCCTGAGGAGCTATACAGAATACAGCACGAGATGGTTCCCTTTGCGACAGATATAGCAAGAAAAAGAGGAATAATTCCCTACAAATACAGCCTGGCTGGTACAGATCAGCTTAATGAAGTAAATCATGATATCATGCTTATGGATATGAAGATGTATCACCCGGATGATATACTTGTTAAGGTGGACAGATCAGGAATGGCGGTTTCACTTGAAAGCAGAATCCCGCTTCTTGATCCTGATGTTGTGGAGTTTGCCTTTACTCTTCCTATCGAGTATTTAAGAAACAGAAAAACAGGAGAAGGAAAACAGGTACTAAGAAATGTCCTCTACAGACATGTTCCTAAGGAACTTATGGACAGACCAAAGAAAGGCTTTTCAATCCCTGTTGGCAAGTGGCTTAAGACAAAGGAACTTAATGAGTGGGCAAAGGAACTCATCTCAGAAGAAAAGCTTAAAAGAGAAGGCTTCCTTAATCCTGAAGCAGTAAGAAAGGTATGGGATAGCTTTGATAAGGAGGATGGACAGTATCAGCCCCTTATCTGGTATATTTTGATGTTTGAAGAGTGGCTTGGAAGCGAGTTTTATGCGTAAGATAGAAGATTTTTACATGGAGGGGATACCCTCAGAAAAGCAGAATACACTGATCACGGTTATAGTGGCCTGTTATAATGTTGCGAAGTTTTTGCCAAGATGCATTGAGTCCATCATGGCACAGACTTATAGAAATCTTGAAATCATCCTTATAGATGACGGGGCTCGTGATAACACAGGAAATATCTGCGATCACTATGCCACCATGGATGAGAGGATAACTGTTGTTCACCAGAATAACAGAGGCCTTGCCATGGCAAGAAACGAGGGCATATCAAGAGCTCACGGCGAGTATATAGCATTTGTTGATGGCGATGACTTTTTGGAAGAAGTCATGTACGAGTATATGCTTTATGCTATCCGCACTTCCGGTGCAGATATGGCTGTGTGCAGATATTTTGAGGATGATGAGGACAGCCTTGAAAAGCCAAGGACCATCGAGAAAAAGGGCATGATCAGAATTGAGGAGGTAAGCGGATCAAAGCAGCTTGTGGAGCTTGGCGCGCCTCTTTGTGTGATACCCTCGGATGAAGCCTTGAAGCTTTTTGTTGAAGAGAGTGATGAATACGTGATAAGGAATGCTGCCTGGAATAAACTCTATAAGGCAGAGAGCCTTTCACCGGAGTCATTCCCTGAAAGAAGATATTATGAGGACATAGTTTTTCAGGCTAAAATGATAGCTTCTGTCTCAGAAATCGCTTATATTGACACTCCTTTGTATCACTATATAATTAACAGAAAGGGTGGTATAATGAGCGGTGGTTTGCGAAAAGAAATCTTCACAAACCAGATACCGGCTTATCACGAGAGATCAGAATTTTTGAAATCCATCGGAAGGGATGACCTCTCTGCCAGCCATGATTATATGGTATACAAAAAGCTTCTTCTTTTATATACAGAAGCCAGAAGGGATAAGACCGGCGAAAAGAAGAAGTTCATGGAGCCTCTTGCGAAAGAGATAATGACCTGTGCTGATCAGATGTACAGGATTTATTCATGTGATATTGCAGATCCGCATCAGAAGATGAGAATGGAATTATTCCTTAAGAATCCAAAGTTCTATGATATATTTATGGATCTGAATGAGGGAATTGTTTTGCCGCTCAGGCAAAAATTAAGTGGGGGAAAAGGAAAATGATAATTTTAAGGCTAAAAGGTGGCCTGGGTAATCAGATGTTCCAGTATGCCCTTTACCTTCAGCTAAAAGCATTGGGAAAAGAAGTAAAGATCGACGAAGTCAACGGATTTAAGGATGATAAGCAGAGAGATCCGGCGCTTTTTAATATGTTTGGGATAACCTATGACAAGGCAACTGACGAGGAGATCATTGAGATAACCGATGCTCATATGGATATTATGAGCAGAATCAAAAGGAAGCTGTTTGGCAGACATTCTGCTGAGTATCAGGATACAAACGGCAACTTTGATCCCAAGGTCCTTGAGATGGACACAGCATATTTGAACGGATATTTCCAGTCAGATAAGTACTTTACTGACAAGGATGTGCTTTCGCAGCTACGAAGAGAATATGAGATTAAGCCGGAGGATTGTCTTACTACCGGCGAATCCTGGGAGCTTTACAGAATGATCAGACAGACTCATTCTGTAAGTATTCATGTCCGCAGAGGAGATTACTTAGAGCCCGGTACAGTAGAGACCTTTGGTGGCATATGCGATGATGATTATTACAAGAGAGCAATCGACAGAATGATCAGCTACGATCCTGATGTTGAGTTCTTTGTATTTACCAGCGATAAGGAATGGTGCGCTCAGAATGTGTATGGGGACAGGTTCCACTTTGTAAATACCGGTGAAGAAAAAGAGGACGCAGCAGATCTGCTTCTGATGAGTCTTTGCAAGCACCATATACTGGCTAATTCAAGCTTTAGCTGGTGGAGCGCGTGGATGAATGATTCACCGGAAAAAATGGTACTTGTACCGCCAAAGTGGCTTAATAACAAGCCCATGGAGGATATTTATACCGATCGTATGATCAGGGTGTAAAGGAATGTAAGGAGTTTTATGAGTTTAGGAAATCCTACTGAAAATAAGGCGAAAGACCTTAATCTATTTCAGAAGATTAATTATATTTTTGATAAAAAACAAAAGAAGTATCTTGTACTTCTTGGTTTTATGATACTTATCGGGGGCGTTTTCGAGACATTCAGTGTCGGAATGCTTGTTCCTGTAGTTGGTGTAATCTTAGATCCAAAGTCTCTTCAGGAGGCGATGGATAAGGTTCCGGTGCTTGCAAATATTGCCTATGGCATGGGACTTAATACAGAGAAAAAACAGATTACAGCACTGCTTTCGCTTCTTATTATCATATACATAGTTAAGAATGCATATCTTCTTTTTCTTACATATCAGCAGAACACATTTATTGCAAAAACAAGAAATGACATGATCTCAAGGGTTATGCGTGAGTTTTTAAACAGACCATATGAGGACTATCTGGGTGCGGACATACCAACGGTATTTAGAATAACAGATGGCGATATACCGCACACGTTTTCACTGATGCTCGCCCTCTTAAGTCTTGCTACTGAGGCAGTGGTATCACTCTTTTTGGGTGCCTACCTGATTTATACCAACTGGGTTATGGCAGTTCTCATAATAACCGTTCTTGGCGGAATGACCCTTCTTAGTACAAAGCTTATAAAGCCCAAGATGAACGCAATTGGTAAGAAAAACCAGAGCATTCAGTCAAGAATCGCAAAGTGGCGTATTCAGGCTATTTACGGCCTTAAGGATGTTAAGGTTTTAAACAGACAGGATTTCTTTATAAGAAATTATTATGAATCCGGCAAAATCGGTGCGGAGACTGCAAGAGATTATACTGTTCTCAATAATTTGCCAAGACTCCTTATTGAGACAACTTTCATGGTGGCAGTGCTTGCCTTTATCATGATCTACATTTTAAATGGCGGAGATGTAAATGCTCTTATGAAACAGCTCACAGCCTTTGCTGTGGCTGCAGTAAGACTTATGCCCAGTGCTAACCGTATCAATACTTACATCACTCAGATTGCCTACGAGGAGCCAAGCCTTGACTTTGTTTATAACAATCTTACAGAGTCCATGAAGACTGACAAAAAGATGGCAGCAGAGAGAATGGCTATCGCTGGTCCCGCACTCAAGCTTGAGGACAAGATCGAGCTTAAGAACATCACCTTTGCATATCCTGATGCTGACAAGAATATCTTTACAGGAGCAGACATGGTTGTTCCCAAGGGTAAATCAGTTGGTATTATGGGTTCATCAGGTGCAGGAAAATCAACCATCGTTGATATCCTCCTTGGACTTTTGCATGTAAAGGAAGGCGAAATCCTTTGTGACGGCAAAAACATATTCAGTAACTATGAATCATGGCTTGCTCAGGTGGGATATATTCCCCAGAGTATTTACCTTATAGACGAATCCATCAGGGACAATATCGCTTTTGGTATCGATCAGGACGAGATCAGTGATGAGAGAATATGGGAAGTCTGCAGAGAGGCCCAGCTTGCTGACTTTATTAAGAGCCTTCCCGAAGGACTTGATACAAAGATCGGTGACAGAGGTGTAAGACTCTCCGGTGGTCAGAGACAGCGTATCGGTATCGCAAGAGCTCTTTACCACAACCCTGAGATCCTTGTTTTTGATGAAGCTACAAGTGCTCTTGATAATGAGACAGAAGCTGCTGTAATGGAGGCGGTTAACAGCTTCCATGGCAAGAAGACAATGGTTATTATTGCTCACAGGCTTAATACTATAGAGAAGTGTGATATTATTTATGAGGTAAAGGATGAGAAGATCGAAACCACCTCTTTGGATGGAAGGAGAGTTTACCACTAAATGATAGGAACAGAGTTTCAACATGGTTTTGGCCTGGGTAATCAGCTGTTCTGGTACGTTGTTACCAGAGCTATCGCCAAGGAAAAAGGCTATGAATTTGGAATCATTAATCCCCATGTTCTTGCCAATAATATGCATTCCTCAAGCGGTATGTATTTTATGGACATGGATCTCGGAAAAGAGATTCCAATGGAAGATAAGGATAAATTCAAAATCTTTGAGGATGACGACACAAGGCTATATCTTGGTAATTCCAAGCATGACATGAAGCATGGAGCATATGTGAGCGGCCCCAAAAAGGAAATACATGATATAGAGGACGGGACTCTTCTTTTTGGAAATCTCCAGGCGGAGGAGTACTTTGAAAAGTATCTTGATGAAGTAAAGGACTGGCTGAAGGTTAAGCCTGAATACGAGTCCGATGAATTTACAAGAGATAATCTTTGCATAATACATATGAGATGCGGCGATTATTCCAATTCTCCGGAGCTGTGGCTTGACCGTAAGTACTGGGTTAATGGAATAAAGAATATGCGCAAGATCAGATCCGACATGGAGTTCATGATAGTTACTGATGACGTTGATGCAGCGCATAAGATTTTGCCGGAGATTAAGGCAGTCAGAGGTACACTTGATAAGGACTACGTGACCATCAAGAATGCAAGATATCTTTTACTTGCCAATTCGTCCTTTGCAGTATTTCCTGCAATGACGAGTACCACATTAAAGTATGCGATTGCCCCCAAGTACTGGGCAAGGCACAATGTATCAGATGGTTACTGGGCTTCTGAGCAGAACATATACAGCTTCTTTAATTACATGGACAGAAAGGGCAGAATTTTCACCCCGGATGAGTGCAGGGCAGAGCTTGAAGAATATAAAAAGACTTCAAGAGTGTATGCAAACAGAAATAAGCGTCCGGGTAAGGTGCTTGAATTCTTCCAGAAGATAAGAGTTGAGGTTCTGTACGGAAGATACATGTTTAACAAGATAGTAAGAAGTCTTGAGCGCAGAACAGGGCTGATAAAGATTTTTCATATTTGAGAGATAGTAAATGGGATCAAACAATAAGAAGCTTTGTTTGAAAAATGTGACTCTTACAGCAATGACAAGTGTTAATGTCTATGAGACTATAAGAGCCATGAAGTATAGCATGAGGGATATTGAGTTTGGAGATGCGGTTTTTATCTCTGATAAGAAGCCGTTTTTTTTGCCAAAGGGCATCAGATTCAGCTATACGTCAAAGCTTGACGATATAAACAAATTTAATTATAAAATGACCTATGAGCTCCATGAGCACATAAAGACAGACTATGCGCTTATAGTTCATGCAGATGGATTTGTCATTCATCCGGAAAAATGGAGAGATTCATTCCTTGATTATGACTATATCGGTTCTCCATGGCCTATGCCTGAGAATGATTACGCATACAGGGATGCTGATGGCAACATTTGCAGAGTAGGTAATTCAGTGTCGATAAGATCCAAAAGACTTATGGAATATCCTTCAAAGCATAACTGCGAGTGGGTTCCTGTGGATGATGGATTTTACAATGAAGATATATTTATATGCTGCCATCTGAAAAAAGAGATGGAGCAGGAGGGGATTCGGATCGCACCGCTTGAAGAGGCAATTTATTTTGCCAGAGAGCACATGCTTCCGGAAAACAAGGGGGTTGAGCCTTTCGCTTTTCATAAGTGGAGAGGAGAAAACTTCGATTATCCAAGATTCTTAAGTCCCCAAAAGAGAATTAAAAATTTTGTAAGGCCGCTTCTTTTACACAGAAGGACCAAGGCGTGGAGAGATAAGCATGGTTTTTGACCTGATACCATTTTTTAATGAAATTGATATATTGAATATGCGCCTTCACATTCTTGATCCTTATGTGGACAGATTTGTTATTGAGGAGGCAACCACTACCTTTTCAGGACAGCCGAAGGAGCTGTGCTTTGAAAAGAATAAGGATAAGTTTAAGAAGTTTCTTCACAAGATAGATTACATAGTAGTTGATGAGGATAAGGAAGAACTTGAATCCCATGAGCGTGACTACTTCCAGAAGAACCATCTTATAGAGGGAATAAAGGATGCAACATCAGATGACATCATCATTTTTGGTGACTGCGATGAAATCCCCAATCCCGAAGTATTACAGAAGATTAAAGAGAACTTTGATAAGACAAAGGTATATCACCTTGCCCAGAGAAACTTTTATGCTTTTATGAACATGGAAGAGACATCATGAAAGCTCCTTTCTATTACAGGAGAATTTCCGGAGATAACAGGCGAGGATAAAAAGTGGCTTGGAACCAAGATCTGCAGTAAAGACCTAATCCCTGCTGAGGGGATAGTAAGACTTAGAGATCTTGTGCCACCGACAGATGAAAGAAGTGTCAGAGTCGCTAATGGCGGATGGCATTTTGGATATATGGGTGGTCACAATGAGACCAATCCTGTAGAGAGAATCGGTGTTAAGGTTAAGGCAGCTGCTCATCAGGAGTATAATGAGAGAGAAGTTTTAGCTGAGACCATGGATCATCTGATCCTTGGAAGAGACATCTTTGGCCGCGATGCAAGGTTTGAAAGAGTCGAGGTTGATGAGACCTACCCGGTTTACTTAAGAGAGCATCTAGAGGATTATAAGCACCTCTACATGCCAAAAATCACTTCCTGGATGACATTTACTCATAAGTTTGACATAACAGTAGGAAGATTTTGCAGAAAGGCTTACCACAAGGTAAGACGTATGTTATGAATTTGTTAGATAGATACAATAACTTCATATCGAAGTTTTCAAAGGTCAGGGATTTTCTGATATTTCTGATAATAATCATAGAACTTGGAATGATGCTTTATGAGAAGACAGACCTTCCCATCTCATCTCCAAGCTATGTATTCAGAGTGACCTTCCTTCTGACCATGATAGCTTTATTGCTTACAGAATATGATCTTAAGCAATGGGTAGCGATTGTTGTGACGGGAATTTTCGGGGTAATAAGTTATAAGATCACAGGGAACAATGACCTTCTAAGATTAGGAATGTTCGTTATTGCCTGCAAGGATATCAATCTTGAAAAGCTCCTTAGATATATATGTGCTGTCAGCACGGTGGGCTCTTTAGCAATATTCCTTGCCAGTGTGACCGGAATATACGGAAAGCTTGCAAACGTTCAGGATTACGGAAGAGGCGACAAGAATGAGCTCAGGTACGTATTTGGATTTGGACATCCAAACACAGTTCATGGATCATTTTTTGCCCTTGTTCTGCTTTATCTGTATCTTGGCAGAAACCTTAAAAAGAACGCAAGGATTGTTATGAACATTGTGCTCCTTGCGCTCAACTGGGTGCTTGGTGAGTACACAGGCTCAAGAACCGGATTTGTGGCTACAGCCTTTGCAATTATTATTGCTACAGTTTCAATCTTCATGAAAAAGGAAAAGCAGTACAAATGGCCATATATTCTGTCAGCAGTGTATTTCCTTTTTGCAATTGCCATTTCAATTACGGCAGCAGCAGTCAGCCCTTATGTAGGCGATAAGCTTAATGAGAAAAACAAGGTGCTGTGGAAGATAAACCAGCTTGTTACAGGAAGAATATGGACTCTGTATGCGGATTCAAAACTGCATAAGGGTTCACTTCAGAGCTGGAAGTTGTTTGGAGATGAATTCAGTGGCGAATACTTCTTCGACATGGGATGGGTCAGAGTTTTCTACTGGTATGGAATTATTCCTGCCGTTATAATTATGGCTCTTGTATTAGCGTTTATTTATATCCTGTATAAAAAGCAGGAAATTGATATGTTGGTTATGCTCGTTTCAGTTATTACTTACACTATCGTGGAGGCTGCCTTCATATCATCATATATTGGAAGAGATTATATGCTTCCTGTTGCGGGAGTATATTTACTGGGAGGATTATCATGCAGGGAAAAAACAAGTATCTGATAGGATACATAGTCTGGGGAATGGACATGCTCATCATAGCATTGTCATTCGTCCTTGCTACATATATCAGATTTTCAAATTTCAGGGATATGAGGGATAAGACCTCTCATTTCTATATTTGTATTGTTCTTATGCTTGTAGGAACAATCTATCATTTTGCCCTGGATTACAGCAGAGATTTCATCAAGAGATCTATATGGAAGGAAGGCACAGAAGTTTTCAAGTACCTTCTGTTTATGGTTCTTGGAACAATCGCTGTAGCATATGCCCTTCAGCTTGCTGAGCAGTTTTCACGTCTTGTAATGTTCATTTTTGCAATTGTGGATGCAGCGCTTATGCTTTTCGCGCATCAGGCATTTAAGGGACTTTTAAAGACCTACTGGAAGACAGGAGATACAGCAGTAAAGCTCCTTGTGGTTTCTGAGAAGGATATTCTCATGCCTACAATCAGACATCTTCAGCACAGAATTGAGATTAACTACTCAATTATCGGTGCGGTTTGCCTTGATGAGGACCTTACTGGTGACATCATAAGAGGCGTAGAGGTAATTGCCGGCAGAGATGACTTTATTAAAAAGGTAACAGCACTTCCTCTTGACGAAGTGTTCATCCATACACCGAACATCAGCCAGACAGAGCTCAACAAGACAATTGAGGCTCTTGGCGACATGGGTGTTACAGTTCACTATTGTGTTGAGCTTCCGGACATGACAGGTAGCACACAGATTGGAACCTTTGGAACCTACTCTGTTATTTCCTATATCAACGGAACAGGAAGATACAGAGCTCTTATCGTTAAACGTTTCATGGATATTATTGGAGGTCTTGTGGGACTTCTTATAACCGGAATCGTTACACCTTTTGTTGCTCTTGCAATTAAGCTTGATTCTCCCGGACCTGTATTTTTCTCTCAGGTCAGAATCGGAAGAAACGGAAGACGTTTCAAGATTTACAAATTCAGAAGTATGAGAACTGATGCTGAAGCGATCAAGGCTGAGCTTGAAGATCAAAACGAGATGAACGGACTTATGTTCAAGATAAAGGAAGACCCCAGAATTACCAAGGTTGGAGCCTTTATCAGAAAGACAAGTATCGACGAGCTTCCCCAGTTCTGGAACATCCTTAAGGGCGACATGAGCCTTGTTGGAACAAGACCACCCACCGAGGATGAGTTCGAGAAGTACAATCATTATTACAGACGAAGAATCAGTATGACTCCAGGCCTTACAGGAATGTGGCAGGTCAGCGGAAGAAGCGATATTGAAGATTTCGATGATGTGGTTAAACTCGACCTTCAGTATATCGATAACTGGTCCCTTGGACTTGACATAAGAATTCTTGTTAAGACTGTTGGTGTTGTATTGTTTGGAAGAGGAGCAAGTTGAGCATAGTAAGCATAGTAATTCCTGTTTATAACATCAGGGATTACTTAGATGGAAGCGTAAAAAGCGCCTTGGCGCAAACATATAAAGATATCCAGATTATTCTTGTGGATGATGGTGCTACTGACGGAAGCGGACAGATGTGTGATGACTACGCAAAAGAAGACTCCCGCATAACCGTTATCCATAAGGAAAATGGCGGACTTATGTCAGCCTGGAGTGAAGGTGTCAAAGCCGCTGATGGAAAATATATATGCTTCATAGATGGCGATGACTGGGTAGAACCCGATATGATTGAAAAACTCCTTGAGCACACACTCCCCGGGGGGAGCGACGAGGAGATTGTCAGCAGCAATTACATCATCGAGAAAAAGAAAGAAAAAAAGAAGGTTTCCCATGGAATAGCCCCGGGAGTTTACGAGAATGAGGAACTGGAAAAGATAAAGACCAGGCTTCTTGGTGAAGAGACAAGACCTGTAATTCTTTCAAGATGTATGAAGCTGATATCAAAAAAGCTCATTATGGATAATCTTCACTATCTGAACTTTAATATTAAGATGAGCGAAGATGTAAATATCATGCTTCCGTGTCTTCTTGATTGCAAAAGACTAACGGTACTTAAGGATAGCTATTTTTATCATTACAGAACCGTAGTAACCTCCATGGCCCATGGATATGATCAGGGACTTTTGGATAATATAAAGCTCAATCACAAAACCTTCCTTGCTATCATGAAGGACAAGGGAATTGAAAACTATAAGGAACAGGCTGACAGAGAATATGTTAGGCTCCTGTTCTACGTAGCCAAGAATGCATTAAGGCAAAAGGGAATGCTGGGCGTAAAGACCATAGGGGAGGTCTTTGGAAAAGGCGAGATTGCAGAGGTTGTAAAAAACACACCGGTCAGCGTATCCGAGAAGTCTAATAAACTTATATATGCTGTTATGAAATCACCGAATGTGATTGTTGCATTAGCTGTGAAGCTGATACTGAGCGGCTATGACAGGCTTACAAATTAAATGGTAGTTCTTACCTGAAATATAAGCGGGGGGAGTTCTTTTGAAGTTATCAGTTATCATTCCGGCGTACAATGCGCAGGAAACAATTAAAAACTGCATAGACTCCATACGATGTAGTGCCCCTTATGAGATCATTGTTGTTGATGATGGCTCAAAGGATGACACAGGCAAAGTGTGCGATGAACTTTCCGCTGCTGATGAGAAGGTAAAGGTTATTCATGTAAAAAACGGCGGTGTTTCAAGAGCAAGAAACATAGGTCTTGAAAATACCTGCGGAGATTACATTTCCTTCGTTGATGCTGATGACACAGTGGCAGAGGATTATTTTGATGCTCTGCTTAAGGCAGCAGAAGAAACGAAAGCCAGTCTTGCTATAATGAATGGGAAGGTAGAAAGCTCAGAGAATATTTCCGGTAACTACTACATCGAGAGGGGAATTCTTGAAGCTGACACACATGCCTGGGGAAAGCTTTATCGGAGGGACCTGATCTATGATGGTGATAAGATCAAAGTCAGATTCCCTGAGGATCTCACTATAGGCGAGGACATGCTGTTTGTAGTGGATGTCCTTTTACGGATTGGTGATAAAAAGGAAATCTCATGCATAACAGGTAAGGGTTATAGCTATTCTGAAAATGAGCAGGGAGCCATGCTCTCAAAGTTTAAAGAGAGCTTTCTCGATGAAATAATCTGCTGGGTAAAGCTTGAAAAGACCCTTAAAGATAAAGGAATCTCCTTAAGCAGAGAAAGAAAAGCAAGGCTTTCCACTCATCAGATAATAGCATCACTTCTTACGGTTTCAAAGTTTGCAGCAAGCGTTGATCCAAAAGAAGATTTACAGCTAATGGAGGTTATCAAGGACAGACTCCTTGAACTATCATCAGGAACTATTTCTAAAGCACTGAAGAAACCGGGAGCTTTTACTATGCTGGAAGCCGGTTATAAAATAAAGTTATGCTTATTTATGATAAGCAAAGATCTGTACATGAAGCTGTACAGAAAGTGGAAGAACTAATGGATAAAAAGGAAAAAATTCAGAAAAAAATATTCATAGGGGCGCTTGCAGCATGCTTTGTGACAATATTTATCTATGAGATGTTAACACCTATGCTCATGGATGATATGGCATATATGACAAGGGTTAAGAATGCTAATTCATTTGGAGAGCTTTTTTCTCAGGAATATGTCCAGTACATGAACTGGACCGGAAGATCCGTTGCGCATATGGTAATGAGAACCTTTATGTACCTTGATATGCATCTTCTCTCAGGCGGAAGGCTTATATTCAACCTGGTGTCAGCATTTGCTTTTACAAGACTTACCTATCTTCTCTATGAGAATATCCAGAAGAAAAACAAGGTGGACATCAAGGCATACGTGCTTATCGTTCTTCTTATCTGGATTTTTGGTGTGGATTTTGCGCAGACAGTACTCTGGGAGACCGGAGCCTGCAATTACCTGATCACAACGACCATCATTTGGGAGTTTATAACTGCATTCAGAAAAAATGTGGAAAAGGCTGCATTAAATGATGAGAGCAGTAAAAATAATGAGATCATTAAGGCAGTACTTTTATTTGTACTTGGAGTACTTGCCGGCTGGTGCAATGAGAATACCAGTGGCGGATGCCTTTTACTTGTGCTTCTTATCACATTCCTTTATCTAAAGGGTGGAAAGAAGATAAAGCCCTTCATGATCGCAGGAATTTTGGGAAATGTAACCGGACTTGCCATAATGGTCCTTGCACCCGGAAATGCATTAAGGGCAGCAAACAGAGAGGAACTCCATGGAGGAATCCTTGGACTTGCAGCAAGATTTCTTAATATCACACTGGTAGTAAGGGATGAGTTTTTTATTCTCCTTGCAGTACTTATAGCACTTATTGTTTACCTTCGAACATATGGCAAGAAACTTACTGAGCTTTTGGATGTTTTTGCATACTTTGCCATGTGGTTTGCCACAAGCTACAGCCTTATAGCAACTACAACACCTCAGAACAGAGCGTTCTTTGGTGCAGGAATCTTCCTTATTATGGCAGTAGTTCAGGCATATCAGGACGCTGATGATGATGTTAAGTGGATGCTCGTTTTGAGAAAAGCAACAGTTTATGTTCTTTGCCTTTACATGTTCTTCACATACTTTGACAGTGGCGCAAGCCTTGCAAGAATCTATCGTGAGGAGCAGGAGAGATATTCATACCTCGAGGAATATGCAAAGACAGGAGAGTTGGATGCAGAGGCACCCATGCTTCGCCCTGAGTTCAAAACCAAGTATTCAGCAGCTTATGACTGTGATATTTCAGATGACTGGCAATACTGGACAAATATGATGATGTGTGAATATTACGGATTCAATACACTTTTAGGAGTGAGCAGAGACGAATGGACAAAGTATTAAAAATGCTTTTTTATATGCACGCAGGAAGTGGGAATCATGGCTGTGAAGCAATTGCTGTAAGCACCATGAAGCTTCTTGAGGATGCAGGGCTTGATAAAGAAAGCTACAAAGCTCCTGTTTTTATAACTAACAGAGCTTCTGAAGATAAGGCATATACCCTAGGCGAACTCCTTGATAAGGGTGAGCTCGACCTTATAGAAGAAAGACATATCGCTGAAAATAAGCTTATTCATATTTTGTACTATGGCTACAGGCTTATAACTAAGGACAAGGAATCCTTCTACAGATACAGATATAAGGATGTATTCAAAAAAGAAGGAGATCTAAAGGGACAGATAGCAGTTTCAATAGGTGGCGACAACTACTGCTACCCTGAGATGCTAAAGGACCTCATCCTTTCCCACAACGTCTTTATGAAAAAGGGAATGAAGACTGTTCTTATGGGATGCTCAGTTGAGCCTGACTCTGTGAAGGATTTAAGGGATGACCTAAATGCCTATGACATGATCATCGCAAGAGAATCAATTACCTATAATGGACTCGTTGATGGCGGAGTTAATAAGGATAAAATAAAGCTTTGCCCTGATCCTGCTTTTGCGCTTCCCATAGAGGAGACAGAGCTTCCTGATATTTTTAATAAAGGCAAAGTCATTGGAATAAATGTAAGCCCCATGGTCCAGGGTAAGGAAAAAGGCTCCGGAATAACCATGGAGAATTGCAGGAATCTTATAAAGCACATTTTAGAGACGACGGAGTATGGCATATGCCTGATTCCTCATGTTGTCTGGAAAAACAACGACGACAGAAAGCCTCTCACAGAGCTCTACAATGAGTTTACAAGCGGAGAGTTCGAGAACTACAAGGACAGAATAGCTCTTGTAACTGACAGATCAGCTACTAAGCTCAAATACATAATCGGTAAATGCCATGTATTTGTAGGCGCAAGAACCCATGCGACAATCGCAGCGTATTCACAGTGCGTACCTACACTTGTAATTGGCTACTCGGTTAAATCACGGGGAATTGCCAAAGACCTCTTTGGAAGTGATGAGAACTACGTAATTCCGGTTCAGTCACTTAAGGATCCTCATGACCTTGTGCGAGGCTATGAATGGATTGAAAACCAGGCTGATGAAATGAGCAAAAAGCTCGAAAGTGTGATGCCTTCCTACAGAGAGAAGGCAGCCCACAACCTGGATTTTGTATTTGATTTAAATAAATTGCCTTAAGGTGGCAGCGAAGCTGCCGGATGAGGGTGAATCATGCTTATTATCAGAATAGCCGGCGGCCTGGGAAACCAGATGCAGCAATATGCAATGTACAGAAAGCTCCTAAAGAGCGGCGCCGACAACTTTGTAAAACTTGATACTTCCTGGTTTGAAGAATCAAATCAGAACGGAGTCCTTGCAAAAAGGGAATTAGAGCTTAAGTATTTTACCGGTATTAAGATTCCCTCCTGCACAGACGAGGAGAGAGACCTTTATCTTAAGCAGAACAAGATTGCAAAGGCAATTTACAAGCTTGTTCCCAATATCTCTCCAAGGTTTGTGGAATCCGAAATGTATCATCCTGAGATTTTTGAACTCAAGAATAAGTACATCGAAGGCTATTTTGCCTGTCAGAAGTACTATGATGACATAATGGATGAGCTCCAGCAGATATTTGTTTTCCCGGAGCACCCTGACAGAGAGCTTCATTTAAAGAATGTGGAGCTTATGAATGAGATGGAAATGCGGGACAGCGTAAGTGTTCACATTAGAAGAGGTGATTACTTAGACCCTGAGAACGCAGCGCTTTTTGGCAACATCGCAACTGATGAGTATTACGAAAGCGCGATGGACTACTTCAGGGCAAAGAACCCTGATGCGCATTTCTACATTTTTACAAATGATCCTGAGTATGCAAGAGAAAAGTATGCTGATCCTGAGAAATACACTGTTATTGACCACAACACAGGTAAGCAGTCACTTCTTGATATGCAGCTTATGAGCCATTGCAGAGGTAATATCTGTGCAAACTCCACCTTCTCCTTCTGGGGTGCAAGGCTCAATAAGAGGAAGGACAAGGAGATGGTGAGAACCTTCACCATGAGAAACAACCAGCCCTGCGAGGAAAGTACTATGCATTATTACTGGCAGAACTGGATACTTATTGATAAGGACGGAAAAGTGCGCTGATGCAGCCTTCATCCGCCTCCAACTTGTTTTATATATCAAATGCTGATAGAATGGTTTGATTGTATAAAAGCGCATCTAATAAATTATGTGGGAGCAGCCTGACGAATGTCGGAAATTAAGATTATCATAGCGACTACAAAAAAATATAGAATGCCGGAAGATCCGATATACATGCCTGTTCAGGTAGGAGCTGCACTTAAGGATTCAGGATTAGAGGACTACACTCCTGATAACACCGGAGACAACATCTCTGACAAGAATGCAAGCTACTGTGAACTTACAGGCCTTTACTGGGCATGGAAAAATCTTGATATAGACGCAATAGGTCTTGTGCACTACAGAAGATATTTTGCTTCTCCTGATGAGAGGCTTGAGGAGGATCCTTTTGACAGGATCGCAGGTGGCGAAGAGGTCAGACGACTTCTTGAGACTAACAGTATAATTCTTCCCAAAAAGAGAAAGTACTATATTGAGTCCCTTGGAAGCCACTACGCTCACACGCATTACAGAGAGCAGCTCGACGATACCTATGCGATAATTTCTGAAAAGTACCCTGATTATAAGGCATCCTTTAACAGGGTAATGGATCAGACCTCGGGCTACATGTTCAATATGATGATCATGAAGAAGGAGCTTCTAAATGATTACTGTGAGTGGCTCTTTGATATTTTGGGGGCACTTGAGGAAATGAGGAAGGATCACAACCTTGATTCCTACCAGGGAAGATATATTGGAAGAATTGGAGAGATCATCTTCAATGTATGGCTCGATTACCAGATCACAAGTGGCAGACTGTCAAAGAATCAGATTACAGAGCTTCCCTGCATTCATATAGAGAAGATAAACTGGTTCAGAAAGGGCGCAGCCTTTTTGGCAGCGAAGATTTTTCATAAAAAGTACGATCACAGCTTCTAAGACGGGCTTCTAAATTGGCTTAAAGCTTTGTATCGTGCTATACTGTACGCATGGTTAACAATAATAAATTGGGTGGTGCAGACAGAAGGCACTTTTTCAAAACAGGCTTTCGTGGTGCTCCCGGAACCTTTGAACTAAATAATGAACAGTTAAAAGAACTGCAGCATACTTTGCTTGGTATGTTGCAGGATTTTATTGCCGTTTTTGAGGAGGAAGGAATCTTCTATACTCTTAGTGGTGGCTCAGTATTGGGATCAATAAGGCATCAGGGCTTTATTCCCTGGGATGATGACATTGACATCAACATGCCAAGATATGATTTTGAGCACCTTAAGAGGGTATTTGATGAGCGCCTCGGCGATAAATATGTCCTTTGTGCCCCTGAGATAGGTGAGGGATATGGTATGACCCATGTCCAGATAAAGAAAAAGGGAACAGTTTACAAGGCATTCAACGAGCTTAACATGAAGCACACAGGTATATTCATTGATATTTTCGTTCTTGAAAGTACCTATGACAATGCTTTAAAGAGAAAGCTCCATGGCTACAGATGCCTTGCCCTTGGATATATGCTCACCTGCAAAAAAACAGCAATGGACTATGATAAGTTAAAAGCATATCTTGTAAATAATCCTGAGCTTAAAAAGGCATATGAAAAGAAGATGCGCTTTGGAAAGCTCCTTGGATTTATCTCTCTTGATGCTCTCTCTTTAAAAGTAATAAAGGTATATTCCAAATGCAGAGATAACAATTCTACATATGTATGCATCCCAAGTGGAAGAAAGCACTACTTTGGGGAAATGTATAAAAGAGAGGATATGTGCAAATCCCGCGAGGCAACCTTTGAGGGATTAAAGGTAAGGATTCCAAAGGGAACGGAAACCTATATGAATATGCTCTATGACAGTCACTACATGGAGCTTCCGCCTGAAGGAGAGAGAGAAATACATTCAGCAGTGGAACTGAAATTTTAATTACAGTTTACTAAAGTTGCCAAATGTTTAATTTATTGGTATTCTTTTCGTGATTTTAAAATGAAAAGATAAGTGCTATAAGGAGGTCTTTATGTCAAATGTAGCAATTATTATAGCCGGAGGATCCGGACACCGTATGCAGCAGGATATTCCCAAGCAGTTTATCAATGTATATGATAAGCCCGTTCTTATCTATACACTTGAGGGATTCCAGAAGCATCCCCAGATCGACGCAATCGAGCTTGTTTGCATCGATGGATGGCAGGATATGGTATGGGCTTACGCTAAGCAGTTCAATATCACAAAGCTTAAGTGGATTGTAGCTGGTGGTAACAGCGGTCAGGAGTCCATCAGAAACGGTGTATTTAATCTTGAGAATGAACTCAAGGATGATGATATTGTTATCATTCATGACGG